>Ga0233428_1003635_pt1 | contig 12809 bp, 10 predicted proteins | sample SI_118_April2016_4_FD_179890 | JGI IMG/M metagenome (GOLD analysis project Ga0233428, IMG submission 179890) | Seawater microbial communities from Saanich Inlet, British Columbia, Canada - SI_118_April2016_120_MG | ecosystem: Environmental > Aquatic > Marine > Inlet | place: Canada: British... | reverse complement strand
GAAGTATTTCATTAGTTCTAATTGCTTGTTTTTACTTAACTTACAATGCTTTATGTACATTTGCTAACTCTAACATATTAAATGTTAGGTGTCAGCCCCTTGTTTTTCCTCTGGCGCCACGGCTGTGCTTTCCGCGGAAACATAGTGCACCAAAATAACTCTCATCAACTTGCGCAAAGCCTGCCATTGGGGTGTAATCTGACCCACTAGTGAGTCAAATTGAATCAAGGATAACTCCAAAATCCTAAGCCTAACAGCAGTCAAATATTTATTAACTGTTGGTCTTGATATCTTTGTTAAATGAGAGATTCGAGCTACACTCAAATCCTCAGAAAATAACAAAATTATTTGTCTAAATTTGGCCTCTGAAACATGGATATATTTTACACACTTATTTTTTACCGATATAGTAGCATATTATCATGTTTTTATACCTCTAAAGTTATCTTGACCCTAATTTTAATATCATAGATAATTGATCGTTTAGCGTTACAGTCTTATAGGAGAAACCCTCTAAATAATTCACTAAATCCTGCAATATTATACATAGAGCGCCTTATTGCTTCGAGCAGAACACATCCTAAGAATAATTCAACTCCATTAAATTATTAATGTAAGAACTACTCTCGAAAAAAATATACACTTGGAAGCAATCTATGTAGTCAAAATTTCCGTTGTTTGAAAAATATTCAAGAACTCTTCTGGTGGAGCGCCTATGAGGCCGCTCATATTACATGCATATATCCACTGAGTGTCATCATGCCACTACACTACCTATTTACAGCGCCACTTAGGTAGTCTTTTAGGCATGCTTGAGCCGAGATTAATCCTCAAAAAACAGCCTATGGTAAATGCCATGAAGTTCAGATCTGTATCTACTTATACTAAAATACTTACTAACTTTTTCATGTAGATTTTCAGCATATCGTGCTAACCGTTTAGGCCTCTTACTTAACTCTAATATCTTTCCTGCTAATAAAAAAGAATTAATCTGTTTCGGCTCTTGAAGTTTATGATTGACTGGATTAACTACAAATTCAGGCAATGGAACAGCGCCATCCAATAAATTAATTAAAATTTTATCAGTAGCATCTATCAATTCTCCAGTTACTCCATCTTCAATAATTTCTGGTATACCGTCAATATTTGTGGCTAGTACCGGAGTTTTGCACAAACCCGCTTCAAGACACACATTGCCTAATGGCTCACGTATTGATGGCACCACTAGCAAGTCTAAATCACTTAAAAAACTATACGGATCCATTATACGACCAATAAAAGATACATTTTCAAGATCGCTAGCTTGCTCTTTTAAAGAATTTTCTAAGATGCCACTACCAGCTATAATCAACCTAATATTACTATTAATCAAATATCTCATCGCTTCAATTAGCACATGTACTCCTTTTGGAGTATCTAAACGACCTATAAAGCCAATATAAAATATAAAATTATCTTTTTTATAATAATTAATGTAATCAAAATTCGATAAGGGGCTAACTCCATTGTGCAATACCTGTATCTTTGCTTCAGAGATAGACATTTTTTTTACTAACATTGTTTTTGTTGCAAAAGAATTCGATATAATTATGAATGCCTTCCAAGCAACAAAACGTGGGGCCATCCAACTAGCAGATTTTTGACTCCAAATTGTTCCACGCTCATGAACAACTAGCTTTCGAACAGGCAATAAAGCTAAAAAAAACACCACTTTAAAACTAGACAAGTTATTATAAAAATGAACAATTACATTTTGAGACACAATATCTAGCATTAATTTATATAAATTTGATATTTTCCTTATATCAAACACATTATCAACATATTTATAATGTGCGTCAATGCTTCCAATTGTATATACTTTATGGTGATATTTAGAAGGATGCAATTCTATATCCCTCATATACTCAATGAAATTTGATTGCACTCCACCAATGCCGCTTAACCCTATAAAGTGTGCGATTGTTTGCTTCTTATAAGACATACATAACATTAAACGAAAATTCTAATCTTTTCCACTGTATTAAAAAATATTCCTGCTCAACCACTCCTCTGCAGAGATTAAATACTGTCGCGCTCACTTAATTTTAATTGAGAATTTGTGCATCGATTTCTAATTTATGCGCTATCTTAATTTAAATATCATTATATTTTACTTTTATTTAGGGCTATTTTTGGGAATGACTGCAAACTAATTGTTTATATATCTGGACAATATTTTCAAAATGCTGTTGTGAAGAGTATTTTAAACTAGCAATAGTATTTGCCTTGTTAGTTATTTTATGTGCAGATCTGCTATTCATGTATTTATCTAACTGACTCATAAAATTACCTATATTATTATGACTGTATAGTCTACCCGTTATTCCATCATTAATAATTTCAGAATGTCCTCCGCCACGTGCTGCCAAAACGGGAGTAAATTGTATCATAGCCTCAACTAAAGTTCTTCCAAATGGCTCTCGATTACTCGGTGCAATTATTACGTCAAAAGCAGAAATTACTTTATTAGGTTTAGCGTTAAACCCTGCAAATATGACAATATCCTCCACTCCTAACTGACATGCTAATTGTTTTAAAATATCTATATATTCATTATCACCCGTTCCAACTATTATTAAATTGACTTGTAAAACACTATTCTTTGCATATTTAGCAAAACCTCTGAGCAAAAAATCTATATTTTTCCAATCCAATAGACGGCCAATATAACCAAGTAGAATGGTTTTTTTTGATATGGAATAAAGCTTATTAAGCCACCTTCTCGACTCATTTTTATCATAAATATTTTTAACATCGAATGGATTCAAAATCAATGTTTTTTTTAACCTTGGTATATTATTAGGTAGTGACTGATCAACATATTTAGATATTGACACAAAATGATCAGCCAGCAATACAGAAGATTTCCAAAATATAGAGGACGACATAAAAGATCTTTGGTGCCATAAATAAGCAGATCTTGATAACTTAGTAGGCAACGACCATGTAAGATTGATACGCAAATCATTGCCATGCACTATATCTATCTTGTTTTTATTTATAAACTTGATAAGCTTAAGATAATTAAAAATAATACCAAATATTATTTTTAAGAGAGAAGGAGATTCGCCAGCCAAATACTTAACAGGGATGTACTCATATTGAATATTAATAGCGTCAAATAATTCAGACAATGGGCCCATTCTATGTATGACAAAAATAGGCGTTATGGAGTTGCTTTCTAACATGTAATACAACTCTAAAATAGAACGATGACTACCGCCAACAGAATCACCCACAAATGGAAACAATATTTTCAAGACAATCTAAATATAATAAAGAATGTCTTTTCCCGCTTCAGAATTACACTTATCACTAATTCTTGATAATTCATCTATTTTTTGAATGTGTCATTTTATGTGATAACCATGAATTTGCGTTTCTATACCCACGACGATCAAACAGGATACTTAAATATGGTACAACTGACAATGCATTTGAAGGGTGCATAAAATACTCAAACACATTTTTTTCGAACCGGTGCCATTTTGACTTTCCTATTGGGATAAATAAAAATTTTAGTAATATACGAAGCCATCTTAAATAGACTGGATTAACTTTCTTATCATTTACTTTTATATCTAACCACACACTACCCCAATTATTTTCACGCAATACTTCAATATACAAATTTTGTTCTATTTTATACTTATAAGGGACACTCTCCCAAAAATTTAACATTTCATCGGACCACAATGGCATTCTCCATTCATATCCAAAATACTCATAACTACGCTGCTGGCCAATAACATATCTACTTTGCCGCCCAGTAAACTCCATGCATTCCATTAATGCATAGGGATATTTTTTAAAACCTACTGATTCTATATTGCGCAATGATAATGCTTTTTCAAGCTCAGACACAATATAAGAATTATTAGATTCAGTCCGCTTATCACCCCATAAAGAGTAGTGCTTATCTAAAAACATGTCCCAATTTATTTTATTCCTACTCTGTGGGACAAGCCTCACATCTAGCATTTCTCTTATATGTCCTCCTGAAATAAAATCACCAGAACTTCCATTTACTATTATGGCATCATCAGAAATCAATGGATTATTCTTTAATAGTGATATCTCATATATCTCTTGGACATTAGGAATAGATCCGTACGACTCAAACTCACTTACAAATTTATTATATAATTTGGATTGAAAAAAACGCCTCTTATCTTTCAAACAGTCTTCGATATATATCCACTTATATCCTAATTTATCTGCAATAATTTTACCAATCGGACTTTCAAAGTTTCCCTTTCTTCCATATGAAAAGCATATTACATCCTCTACCCCTAATTCTTTCAATCCACTAGCAACTAATCTAGAATCATTGCCTGCACTCAACGGTATTACAATTTGCCGTTCATTTGAACTATTTTTCAAATTCACTAATGTCTTTATGCAAATATCTGTAAATTTCTTTTTAAGTTGTTCTCTACTTCTGTCTCTTGCTTTCCATGGGGAGTAGATATAGTAAAACTCTCTAAACATTAATCCTTGTCTATAAAATAAGCACTCTCCCGCTTCTAAACGCTCAAGGTTTTGATATAATGTTTTATTGCCAATAGTATATCCAGACATACAAATTTCAAGCTTAGCCAATTCATTTAAATTGTCTTTACCTATATTGCATTTTTTTTTTAATATAGGCGCATGGTTACTTATAAAAATATTATTCTCACGTTTAACAATAAATATTGGAATTGTGCATATTTTATCCACTGCTGCTATAACATTATCACCGGACTTTGCTATAAACGAAAAATTCCCAGATATACTTTTAATCCAATGCAATACATCATCGCTACTAGTGGAAGTATTGTTCAACATGGAATATATTCTATCTAATACGCTTTCGATATTGGTATTGTATAGATGTCCACAAAACCATACCTTTATATTGTTAACATCATACAGATCCCATCCATATTTTTTTCGCATAACAATATGAAATTTTTTAGAAGGCGCTTCAATCATAATAACAATACTCTTCTAATTCTTTATTAATCTTACGCGTAACCGACTGATCTTTATATTTTTTCCATAGCCCTATATTTTTGACAGAATAAGATGGATTAAAATATCTATTTTTTTGATTATGTTGCATATTACCCCCCAAAAAATCCTTAATTTTTAAGATTGAATCGTTATAATTTAATACAAGATCTTCAAAATTCAATCTGAGTACGTATTCATCTACATGCAAACTATTGCTATCGCTTACTGCAACACGCCTCAACTGCTTATGCCATTCTATATATGCACTTACCGAATTTTTATTTTTTAATTCAGGCCCAAGAAGTTTGTCTCTTTTAATCATATTAGTATAAATATCTCTAGGATCCCTATCTATTATTATAGTTTTAATATCTTTAAAATATTTACTCGTATTTAAAATATTAGTTGGAGGTATCGCCTGATCTAAAATAACGGTATCTATAGTATTATTACGTGCATATTGGTTAAATAAATTATCAATATATTCTCTTGTTTCTTGAATAAAATCACTATAAGCAGGTCTTGAAAAATACATATTTTTTGCATTACTCAACCCAAATTTACTTCTTAATTTCATAAATAAATTTTTATATGCCGGAACATTATAACGATGTACAAAAGTATCTCCAATATAATTAATATTAGTCAATCTGTCGATATATGTCCTTGACTCCATCATAAAATCAACATTCAGCTTATTACTAAAATCTTTACCAGATTTTCTATATAAACTTGTCGGCCTACTTAAAACATTACAATATTTAAGAAAATCTCTAATGGCAACATCATGTCGTATAAAGTCCCAATTATGCACCAATGAGTTCTCTAGATCTATTAGTCCACACGGGTCTTTTGCAATTCTAAACTCTCCCTGTAATGCATCAAACCCTTCAAATTCTTTCAATAAATCAATGCATGCACCAGAACCAGTCCAACCATAACCACTAACACTAATATAGCGCTTATTTTCAGTAAAATCACTCACAATGTTATTTTTTCTAGTCTTTTAGATGCAACACCACTTTTTAAATCTCTAATTGTATCTATCTCAATCCATTTATCATATATAGGCACAGAAGTTACCCTAATCCCTGAAGTAATTGCAGATTGCAACAAATCAGTCATATATGATTCTTCAACCGGATTACCAAACAATTCGCCATTGCCAACTGCTGTATAAAAGACTTTTTTTATTTGACTTATCCCTTTAGCAGAAAACTTCATTAAACCTATATACTGGCCCTCTATTTCATTTAAGGATTTTGGCTTTTGTCCAATCTCACTAATTGTCCCATCTGCTTTTAATTTTAATGTTTCTGCATCATCTAATAGATTTTCATCCCTGGATCGCCAATACTCCTCCCACTCTTTATCGACAATTACTGCAATATCTGCTGTAGATTTTAGCAATTCTTGTAATATTTCTCTAGAATAAACAATATCTCCATAGCTTACAATGATATCTCCTGCCAACTCTTCTTCTGCGGAAAATAAAGTCCATACCATATTAGTCTCGTAGTATCGTGGATTTAACTTTAATTTAGCATTTTTTCCTTTTAACATTTCTGCTTTGTAACCCCCAATCATTACTATGTCACTTAATCCTTCTGACTCTAATACGGATAACTGCCTATCAATTAAACTTATGCCATCAATTTCCACCATGCATTTTGGCCGGTCAAGAGTGTACGGACGTAATCTTTTTCCTTCTCCTGCCACTAATAAAATTACTTTTGGTTTTCTACTTTCCATTGATTATTAGTTTTTTAAATCTATCAAGATCATTTATAGAAAATTTTTCTTCTCTCTCTGGATGCCACATCCATCCTTCCCACGACAACTCTCTGTGCATGATTGCTTCTATGTTGCCATCTTCTGAAGTCGCTAATACTTCAAACTGGGCCGGGCACTCTTGTAAAACAAGATTATGATAACTATTTACTGATTTTGGAAGAGATTGTCCATCATCATAATTTATATTTAACTGATGACGTGTTTTCACATGACCATCAACATGTATCAGTTTACTGCCTGAATAAGTTCCAATCATTTGCATACCGCGACAAATTCCTAGAACTGGCTTACTGTTTTTCTCTGCCCATCTTAGTAAGTATCGCTCTGTCAAATCTCTTTGTGGCACACTGCCAATATCATTGCCACCAGATAACAAAAGAGCATCAATGTTAATTGTATTAAGCCAAATATCTAAGTTTGGTTGGCTATCATTAGACAAACTCACACCAACTAAAGCATTAGGAATAGCTACCAAGATAAATCCTGCCTCAACAACCCAATCAACCAATCTTTGATCTAACGCGTCTCGCCACTCACCATAAATATCAATTTTATCTACTCGCTGAGTCACCCCAACTACTACCTTATTTTTCACCTTAAAATTATCTCTTGTGTGCAACCAATGTATTATTGTAAAACTTTATTTTTTAAATAGTGCAATACTTTATCTGCAACCAACTTATTGCCAAGTTCTGAAAAATGTCCACCATACATATCATCAGTGTATAAGTCCTCCACGTTTGAATTATTTACATATGTAGTCATATCTAATACTGGTACCTTATCATTAATTTTAGAAAAGAAATTGCTATATGGAATATTGCCTTGTTTATTTATAATTTTTATATCTATCAACTGTGGCATAACTAACACTAAAGGCTTGTGTCCACGCCTATACGCCTCATCACAAAATTTCACCAAAATTTTTTCCAAAAGATTACATGCATAACTACTTCCATACATATCATGAGAATACTTTATATTATCTAGCATAATCTTTGAAAAAGGTGCGTTTTCAACATTTGAATTCTTAATTCTAAACGCACTAAATATCTTCTTTCTTGCAAGTAAATAAAACAATACGGAATGACGTTGAAAATTCAAAAGATATCTTAACAAATATGGGAACCTAAATTGAAAACGCCTAAACTTACTCTTATAAAATAAATCTTTATTTTTTGCGAATTTTATTGCCTCATCAATATCACTAAGACCACCTAAGTTACCTATAAGATTTTTATGGTGAGCTAGCTTTCCATTTTCTAACGTAAACATTGGTTTAAATGCAAATATATTTCCAAACTCAAGATAATGTTTCCAATAAGATTGAACTCTACAAATTGTCTCTGGAACAAACCCTAAAATAACGACTTTTGTTGTTATAGGGGTAGTCTGCCTTTGATAATAAAGAAGCGCTTGGTCAGCACCATAATTCCCAACACCGAAATTAAGGACTTTACCGCCTAATTCTTTACTTAAATAAACCTGCCATGTTTGACTATCTTCTACTTGCCTACAAAATGTATACGAATCACCAAAAGTAACTATAGACGTCTCTCCAGTGATGGTGTTTTTTCTCGAGCCTACTTCATCTATATAATATGTTATGTTGCCATATTTTCCACGCTCAATGCCATTTGTATTTGGCTTTCTAACCCATCCTAATTCTTTATCGTAGCTACTCTTTATGAATTTTCTAAAAGCATCCTTATCAAACTCAGGGTATTCGTCTTTTTCTGTAATAAGCCATTGAAAATCTTTACGAAAATACCTAACAATAGCCTGTAGAACAACTTCACTGGCAATCAAAGCAAAAAAAGAAACCGATACAATAAAAATCATTTTAATAATTTTTTAATATCTTCAAGTGATAGAACCTCTGATAACATTGAACTAAAATCCAACCTGTCTATATTGTTTTCAATCACAAGATCTGGATTTTCTGGCTCTGGAAAAGGTATGTCAATACCAACCACATTTTTTATCTTTCCTGATTTTGCTTGAGAATATAAATTATTTGTATCTCTTTTCTCTAATACATCGATTGATGCCTTTATATAAATTTCTTGATAAGCTGTTATATTTTTTCTATTCCACGCCTGCCATTCCGGGAAAATAGATAAAACAGCTGCAATTACATGGATATTTTGATCAGATAAAAATTTCGACAAATGAGACAACCTTTCTGCATTTTTTCGCCTACCCTCAATTGTATGATCCACATCATTCCTAAAAAGCTCTCTTATAATATCACCATCCAGCAATACTAAGTTATTTACTTGTGGCTTTAACCGATCATAAAGCAATTTACTAAGAGTTGTCTTTCCCGCCCTTGAAAGACCTATCATCCAAGTTACCATCGCTCAATCCCTAATGTATGGGGCTTACTAACCCGGCTGCGCAATCAAGATGCACCTGCTTTACTTTCAATAGCAAATCATAGCGTTGTTCACCACAACCAATTGCTGCAGGTATTCCGAACTCTGCACATCGGATTGCCATATGTGAATTCGCACCCCCGTATTTTGTGATTAGCCCTGCTATTTTTTTCGAAAAAATCCAGTCAAATCCAGGATCTGCCCCCTCTATAATCACTATTCTATCAGTCAGTGAAACTCCATTTGTCTCAGAGTTTAGCACTACGGATTTGGCAGTAACTTTTTTATGAGTTATGAAATTTGGATAACTTACTTGAAATGGAACAATATGAACCGAAGCCTGATCTACCAGTAGTTGTGGAAGACGTATAGCGACGCTAACATCATGCTTTTCCTCCTCTTGCGACGACAACTCTCTTAACTGCTCCTCAATAGTGAATTCACTACTGCTTTTAACTGTATTTAACAGGGAATTTAGAGATACATGAGACACTTTATCTCGACTCGAACCATGCTCCTCTGCAAAATTTGCAATCAGCTCCAGCATATCACTTACCGTACGGGTGAAAACAAACTTTCCATATTCTCTACCAACAATTGCCTCATTTACATAATTAAGAAGATCATTAGCATTAAAATCTTCAAAACCATCCTCTTCTAATAGTTGATTAATTTGCTGTTGTTGCTTCATTGATAACTTAAAAAGATCAACACACTGCTCCAGATGAGAAGAAGCCAAACCATCGGAAAGATTGCTCATCTGGTCATAGCGGTGAGACATAATATCATAAGTTCCAGGGCGCAAATGGCCGTATCTTTCCATAAAATCACTATTAGACAATTCTCCTAATTGAAGAAAACGCATATCATCAACCAAATCACTGGCTACAGTTTTTACACTAGCTTGGATTTGATTGACCTCATCGTTAGTAAGAATAGCTCTGTGCTTAAGAGATAGTAAAATTGTTCTTGCGATAAAACCGTGCCGTGCTAGAATAGAAAATGGAATAGTTCCCAACTGAATGCAGTCATCAACCATATTGAATAGTGAAGATATATTTTTCTGTAAACTATCACTACCCGCTCTCTGTTTTTGACTCAGCATGTCAATATTAGCAAGCGCTTGGCTAATAGAACCGTCACAATCACCCTTAATAAGCTGTCTAGTCTGTTGCAGATGCGCTTGTTTGAATTCATTTTTTTCAGTAATAGTTAAAGCATCCCCGACCAATTTCTCTATCTTGTCATCAATATCAAAACTATAAGTAGTAATTGCAACCTCGAACTCCACCTTGTCATGTAGTTCTGGATTATTTTTAAGGCGGTCTACCCAATGGTTAACCAATTTTTCTGAAACTGATGGGGATATAGTTTTAGGTAGATAAGAGTGAAAACTTAGCCGTGTATCGATAAAAGGTTGTCCAGCCAACATCACCATTAAAGACTGGCTTTTTGGGATGGCATACCCCATAATTTTTCTTGCATCTTGCCATACATTATTTGTAATAAGCGTTTGATAAAGTGAACTTGCCAAGGCTCGTGGGGCTCTGCCAATCATCTCCACAGGATTCCAGTCTGGCATTTGGCCTAAAACTGTAGTTTCGCCATAGACTCCATTGATTCTTTTAAATCGCTCTATAACGAATGATTGTACCTCTTTCAAGGACACATCAATTTGTTTTACAACCGCTCTATTCCAATTTGTCTGAGTAGTGATTGCTCTTACTTGTAGTAGATATGGAGTTAGATCTTCACCAAGTGCAAACTCTATATCAAGAAACTGGCTTCCCATTACTTCCTCTAATTCTTGAACTGCTTGTAATAACTTAGTAAAGCGTTCTGAACGAAGTTTATTAATTGAGTTGCGGTGGATGTAGAGGGTACGGTTTGCATATTCTCCTCCACCTGAGGTTACTGTATCGGTTAAGCCCGATTGATCGTCGTAATTAATTACATAGTACGGGGCACCAGTATTTAGATCATGGGTAAAGATTACACCACTCATGGTAGTGTTTTGCACCATTTCTTGGATGATTACTTCATCATCTGGCATGAGTGGGCGTTTTTTTTCATAGCTAGCTATCACCCTGTCAATTGCCTCAGTTATTTTTTCTGAATTATTAGAATAAATATTCAAAACAGACTCGTACTTTCCAGCGGAAGAGCTTGTTTGCACATCCTCATCTGCCGCTGAAGAGCGAACAACAATAGACTTATCCTGAAACCTTGCCTGTATTTTATTAACACAATGTAATGGTGCTTCCTTAAATAAAACTACAGGGAAATATAATAAATCTGGAATAGTAAACAATATCTTCTTATTGTTTAAAAATTCAAGAGTTCTTGCTTTAGACAATTTATGCATTATTTCGATAAAACAGAACAAGATAACTTAAGCAACTCTTTTCTAAAAATTTCAAACAAAATTTTGCTTTAAATTATCAAACCTAAATTCAAGTTCTTTTAAGTGTAAATCAAACATTTTATCACCCCAAAACCTCTGACAACTTTTTAAAATTTCTTATATAGAACATCCTAAGAAGCCTTCTTCTTATTCTGGTTCAATTTTATACTTTCTTGGTACGCATCCATTGGTTTTTTATAATCTAGAGTTTGATGGAATCTTCGATAATTGTAAAACTCAATATAGTCATCTACATCAGTGATTAGCTTGCTGATGGATTGGTATTCGTTCAGATAGATTCTCTCAACCTTGGCACTTCGCCAGAAGCGCTCAATGCAGATATTATCTGTGGCTCTGCCCCTACCATCCATTGATATAGTAATACCTAGGTTTTTAAGCCTTTGAGTGTGTATCTCACTGGTGTATTGACTACCTTGATCGGTGTTAAAGATCTCTGGATGTGGATACTTAGCTAGTGCATCATTGAGTACACTCATCACTAACTGAACATCCATGGTATTGGATATTCTATGCGATAGTACAGCTTTGCTGTGCCAATCAATGATGGCCGCCATATAGACCATACCACCGGCAATCTTGATGTAGGTGATGTCGGTACTCCATACATGGTTAGCATGGCTAATATTAAGCCCTCTGAGCTTATAGGTGTACTTCTTGTGTTCTTTGATTGGGATAGTGGTATTGACTTGTTTAACGGCCAATACAGCTTTTAAGCCTAGCTCTTGGCGATAACGAGCTACCGTATTTAAGCTGACCTTGACACCATCCTCAAGTAGTTGCTGATGCACCTTCTTCTCGCCGTAAATGGGTATCTGTTCAAATACTTTGGTGATATGACTCTTGATTGTTTGTTGGGCGTGGTTAACTCGTGGCTTGTAGTATAAGCCACTTCTGTTAATACCTAGCAATTGACATTGGTGATTAATAGAGATAGAGGAGGAGATTTGGATGTTGCTGGCTTGAGGTCAACTAATTGTTTTAGTTTAGATGAGCCCAAGCTTTTTAGCTTTTTTACCCCTCGAGGGGGTACTGAACAGAGTGCTAACCATTCCTTCTCTACCGTTACCTTGCCAACCAGTGCAGTAAGACGTTCATTTTGCTCTTGTGATTTAATAAGCTCTTCCTTGTACTCCTTGACAGCTTTAGAGGGCTCCATCGCAATCTCTGCGTTG
>Ga0233428_1003633_pt1 | contig 12820 bp, 12 predicted proteins | sample SI_118_April2016_4_FD_179890 | JGI IMG/M metagenome (GOLD analysis project Ga0233428, IMG submission 179890) | Seawater microbial communities from Saanich Inlet, British Columbia, Canada - SI_118_April2016_120_MG | ecosystem: Environmental > Aquatic > Marine > Inlet | place: Canada: British... | reverse complement strand
TAATTAATTCAATGTCAGTATCTTTATGTTCAAATCCTCTTGCGATTAAGTTTTGACTATATTTATCATTCCAATAAAAGTCAAAACCAATATCTCTCATTAACCTTGTAAAAATTCCATATCCACCTGCAAAATCTAAAAAACTTTTCTTTCTATCAAAAAAACAATATAGAATACTAGATGATATAGATGATAAAAATAAATTTCTATACATAATCCCTGTATCAGATAAGTTAATCGATTCTGCATATGCTTCTTTTATCCAGTAAGGCTCTTCAGTTTGCAAAAAACCACAATAAGAACAATTATAATATTTGATATCATATTTTTTTAAAATCACTGCATTAAAGATTACACTACTGTCTTGGTTGCATACTCTACACTTCATCAATTTGATCCTTATTTAAACACCAGTTTCTTAAATTATCACTATACTTCTGACATTTTTCAATCAGATTTGAGTTAAAAATTATTTTATCATTACTTGTATAATTCACAACATAATCTTTACTTGATAAATATTTTACGACATGTGGATTTTTAGTTGCTATTGCAAATTCTTTAAATTCTTCAAATTCTAAATTTAAATGCAAGATAGGTATATTTGCCATTGCAGCATCTAGTCCAAATGTCGTACCAAGACTAATTAAAATTGTAGAGTTTTTCAATAATAAATATCTATATGAATGATACTCATTTTTCAACATGTCAAGTTTATTTGCACTAGGAGAATATTCACCCACAATAATATTAGTTTCATTTAATAAAATATCATAATCTCCGACTGGTCCAGTAGGTTTTGGTTTTACAAAAATAATGAAATCCGTGTTTAATATCATTTTTGCCAAAGATTTAATTAGTTTTATTTCTCCAAGAAATCTTTTATATCCATCATTAGAGGTTAAACCAACTGGAAATAAAATAACATTTTTATTCATAATAGTCAATAAATCATTTCTATATTTGATATTAGTTATTGTATTAAAAATATCATTATTAGATTTCTTACTTAAATCATTTATATATCTTAATTTAGATGGGTATATGTATTTAATTTTTTTATAATTCTGATGTGCAATAGCATCAGTTTTCAAATCATTATTCCATGTCATAAATATGTCTGGTTTTATTAAATGTGGTCGCTTAATAATATGGTCCCAACTTTCCATAATTAAAATTATTTTTGTTTTTTTATTAGCAAATAAATATGCCTTACTAACAAATGTATATGCAATAACAAAATCACCATGAAATCTAAATTTATTAAAAAATGATAAAACTGATGAATAATAATTATTGATATTTTTGTTTTTTATTTTAAAAGGAAAGAGCTTGTTTATTATATTATAAAATATTCCATAGTATTTATTTAAATCATTTTCATACATTACAGAAAATTTCCTATTTATAAATAACATATTAAAAAGCCTACTAACAATTTTTAAATATAACGGCCCTAAATTATCAATTATTATTATATTGATATTTAAACCACTAAAATAATCGCTTACTAGATTTTTCATATTAGATGTTGTATAAATATAAATAATATAGTTTTTGTTATAATATTTTTTTACAACAGGTTCACTAGAGTATAAAGCAAAGCCCTCCTCTATCCAAAATGAAATTTTTTTACTTTTCAATTAATTTCTCTACTATTTTCCAATCCTCAATCTCATCAATATCAAAACTACTAGCCTTACTCATAAAATAAGGTAAAATTTTTCCACCAAATATATATTTACTTAGCTTTTCAGTTCTGGTGATATATATTGCTGCTCCATTTCTAGCATACATTGTATTTACATCTTGTCTTCGTTTTACTTCACTATTTCCAACTAAATATTTTCCTTCTAAATCCATCAACTTTTCAGGTATATAATTATGTGGCACTTCAACTACACTTACTAAACTGTCAGCCTCTTTATCATTACTAAAAAGCTCTATAGATTTATTTATATCATCTGCTGTTCTTAGTGGTGACGTAGGTTGTAGTGTCATAACTGCGTAAAACTTCTCATCAAGTTTAGAAATTACATCTTGCAATACAGGTAAAGTTGATGTTTTATCTTCAGCTAGTCTAGGTGACCTCCTAAAAACTTCTGCACCATATTCTTTTGAAATTTTTGCAATCTCATTACAATCAGTAGAGACAATAACTCTATCAATGTTTGAGGCCAATACACTTTCTATAGTATAAGCAATAAGTGGCTTACTATTAAGAAGTTTAATATTTTTCCCTGGTATTCCTTTACTTCCACCTCGTGCAGGTATGATTGCTAATATTTTCATTAGTATGTTATAGTCTTTTGTATATTTGGCTCACAGTCCACAAGTATATCCGCTATTTGTTTACCTGCTTTACCATCTCCATATACATCACTTGATTTATATTTTCCATGTTGAAGTTGCCTTTTAATGCCTGCTAAAATCTCATGTGATTCATATCCTACTTGCTCTACGTTGTCTGCTCTAAGTCTTTTATTTTGTCTTGTACCTACATTTACTACAGGTGTTCCTATAAAGGCACCCTCTCTTACACCTGAACTACTATTTCCAACTAAACAAGCTGTAGTATTCATAAGATGTATATATATCTTTGTAGGTAAATTTTTAAATAGATGCAGCCATTTAGGATTATTTTCTTCTCTATAAGTTCTAATACCTTTTGATATATCATCTCCACCAGCATCAGCATTCGGCCATAGCATTATTACGGACATCGATAACTCTTCTAGTGCTCTTAGTGTTTGTTCTATTTGCCACCTATTATTTCCAAATTCTGTAGTAACTGAGTGTTGGGATACTAATAAATATGGTTGTTTTATGTCAAACTCTCTACCAACTCCACCATAATTTTTAAATAGATCTTTTAGCACTTCATAACTATCATTTTTAAGTTCATCAGATACTAAGTCTGTTCTGGGACATCCTACATTAAAAATATATCGCTCATCTTCTCCCATTTTTATTATTCTTTGTCTTGAATCTTCATTTGCAGGAAAGTGAATATGAGCAAATTTTGTAATAGCATGACGAATAGACTCATCAATTGTACCGGTCACTTCTCCACCCATAGTATGAACTATTCTTATATTCATATATGCAGCAGCAAGAGTAACAGACATCATCTCAAATCTATCACCAACAACTACCAGCATATCTGGTTTAAGATTATCAAATATCATAGAAGCATCCATAAGTCCAAGTCCTGTGGATTTTGCCATAGTGCTAGGAGTTTCACCCTCTATAATATTATGAAAAATAAAGTTAGGTTCAAAACCATCTTTTCTTATTAAATCTTCAACCTTGCCAAATCTATCTAAAATAGCAGAAGCCCCAAGTACTATTTGAAGTTCTAACTTTGGATGGGCTTTAAGTGCACTCATAACAGATTTAATACTACTATAGTTAGCTCTACCTCCTACAAATACGCATATTTTTTTTTGCTTTTTACTCATTTATTTAATTACCTTTATTGGATATAAATCTACTGCATCATATCTTTGTAGTTCATATTTGTTTGACTTTGTGATACATGTTGTATCTCTTACTGTATTAAAACCAGAATGATAACCTAGCTTCTCTAGTATATACAATGTATCTTTATTATATGTATGAGTATGACCATAAGGAAAGCAAAATACAGGGTTATTAATACCAAATGTATCAACCATATAGTTATAAGACTTTTCTAACTCTTTATATTGCTCATTATATGATAATCTTGATAGAACTTTATGAGAATGAGTATGACTACCAAATATCATTCCTCCATTTATCATTTCTAATATTTCATCTTCATTACAATATATATCTTTACAGAATTGCTCCTTATTATCAAAAAATCTATAAAAAAGAGTATCTATTATTTTATCTCTTATATTATAATCAAGCAAATAATTCATAAGTCTTTTGATAATACCATAAGATATATTGTCATATCTATATACATTATCAATCTTAAAATCTGCTATTTTTACATCATATATTTTCAATTCTTCTTTTACTAATTCTGTATATTTTTCTGCACCTATTTTATCTAATATCATATGAGTTACATGTACTGCTAAAGGTTTTTTTTCTAAATATACTTGTGAATTTATATAAAATTGCCCCCAAAGTCCTCTTTTTCTAAGTTCTGGATATACATAAGTAAAATGATCTTTAAGTCCATCATCAAAAGTAAGTAAAAATTTATTATCAGGAAACTTGTTATTATTCTTTATACAATTATCATACTCATCAAAACTCATAGGAGTGAAATTATTTTCTAGCCAATCAAGTTGTTTTTTAAAATCATTAATATTAAGAGAATTTAAATTTGGTGTATTTTCTTTTTTATTATCTCTTACATAATGATACATAACTGAGATAGTATTATTATTTTTAAACATAATTCTTATCTATTGTAAGTATTTCATTTTATGGGGTCTATCCATGTCTCCATCTGCCTTATGTTGTCTAAATATTTTATCTGTTTTATCAGCTACACAATAAACTGGTACATTTTTTTGAATAAAAGGTTCAAAGTAATTAGGAACAATTATATTATCGTCATCAAAATATACCTTGCCAAAACCTGAATTTAATATTTTTTCTTCATCATAACCATGACATGTAAAATCAATATATTCAATATTATATTTTTCAATATAATCACTTAAAAAAGTAGTAATTTCTTTTATATATTCTAGCTCTCCAAAAAAATCAACTATTTTATATACACAATCACTGTTATTACACGCTAATCTACAAATGAAAATATTACTAATTATATTTCCAACCTTAATATAATACACATCATATTTATATATAGGATGATTTAAGTATTTTTTATTGATATAATTTATATCTTTAAATGGTACTACTTTCGTATTAAATTTATACTCTTTTAATTCTTCTCTCTCTGTAGCTTGCTTAATAGATATATCCTTATCATAAAACTTTCCTCTAATTATTTTAGGTGGATTTCGTAATAATTTAAAACTATTTATGTCATAATTTACAAGATAGTATTGTTGCATACAAAACCAATCCATTCTCATTATTTTATAAACAGACTTCATATGAATTCCTGGACCAGGTGTAGCAAAAAAATTAGGTTTAAGAGTTTTAACAAAGTAGTTCCTTACTTTCATCCCAAGAAGCTGATCTTCAGCTTCTGAAGATACCTTCCAAATTGAACCAGCCATGTCTGGATTATCTAAATTATTATAATAAAAATAACCAAAAAAAGCTATTATTTCACCAATTTGATTTTTTGCAATTATAATATTAAGCTTATCATTATTTTTAAATTCATATAAAAAAAAATCTTTATTATATGATAATATATGATTTTCTTTCCACTCATAATGAATGAAATTCATTATGCTATCCACATCAACTAATGTTGCTTGTAAAATTGATATCATTACTTTAAATCATCTATACTAATTAATATATCGGCATTAATATCTTGATTGATTTGTTTACCAACTAATGTATAGATATTATCAGCCGCTATTCCAGTGCCAGGTCTCTTCACATCAAGATCATCTAAGGAAATAGTATCGCCTACTTTTAAATCTCTTGTAGTAACTATACTTCTTCTCATCTCTTTCCTTTTTTCAAGTTCTTCTTTAAGTACAATCCTTTCTGTACCACCTAAAGCAACTTGCACATTATGACAACTATCTACAAGTAATTTCATTTCATCAGGTTCTGTTGCTACTTGATTATCCATTCCAATTTTACTTTTATCTAAAGTAAAATGCTTTTCTATTAGACAAGTACCTAAAGCAACTGAGGCTATTGGCATCTCTATTCCTATTGAATGATCTGAAAAACCAATCGGATAATTTGGGAATTCTTCTCTTAATCCAATTATATTATTTAGTCTTATTGTAGATAATTCTGGTGGATAAATAGAAATACAATGTAAAATACATACACTTTTATTTCCAGTACTTTCTAATACTTTAATAGCCTCTCGAATCTCTTCAATGTCTCCCATACCAGTTGATAAAATTATAGGAACCCCTTTACTCCCAATATATTCTAAAAATATATGATTATTTAGATCCATTGATGCAACTTTTACAAATGGAACATTACATTCATCTACAAGAAAATCAACTTCTTGTTTTGAATAAGGTGTTGAAGAAAATGAAATTCCAATTTTATTGCTATACCCTACTAACTCTTTTAGTTGTTCTTCTGAAAATGAGAAGCCTTTTACAAATCTTTTCGCAATTGGATGTTCCTCATAATATGTTTTTGAATACAATGTATCTGTAGTCCAAGATTGAAATTTAACACAATTACAACCAGATTTCTTTGCTTCCTTTATCATCTCTTTAGCAGTATCAATTTTACCAAAATGACTAGTATTCATCTCTGCAATAATATATGGTTTCCCAAAGTTACTTAATTCTGCTGAGTCGTTTAATTTAATTATTCCCATTTTCTTTTCTTATATATTTATTGATGTATTGGTGCTATAATCATTTCAGATAAAAATAATTCTCTATTTAAAAATGGCTTTTGATCTTCTATTGGTCTAGTTACTAAACGACAACTAGAATCACGAGCATGGCCACTTGCAATATAATCTTGATCTTCAAGTGCCATAACTTCACAAAGTATAGGTCCCTCCATATCTATAACTGACTGTAGATTTTGCTCAAGATTTTCACTAGATTCTATCTTCACATATCCAAAATTAAAACTACTTGCAATTTCTTTAAAATCTGGTGCACCCACTCCATCACTAGAATCAGTGCCTATTGTACGATTACGGAACATCTCTTTTTGTCTTTTTCTAATTACAGCATATGCATTATTATTTATTACAAATATTTTAGCAGGAATTTTTTTATAGCTTATAGTAATTAATTCCTGAATATTCATCATTATAGAACCATCTCCAACAACTGCTATAACTGGAGAATGACTTGAGTAGTGCGTACCAATAACTGCTGGTAAAGCAAACCCCATTGATCCTTGTGACATTGGATGAATGACTCTTTGTTCTTTTCCAAAACTTATATTTGTAGGCAGAAGTAATTCTATTAAACCAGAGTCTGTTATTAAGCTAGATTTCCTAGGTAATACTTTTGATAAGGTCGCAGATAAATCATATAAATCAACTTTTTCAATACTTTTATGTTGCTCTTCACATTTTGGAAATATTATTTTCCAATGTTTACATTTATCTATCCATTTAGAATTTATTTTTTGTATGTTTTTATCTTTAATAGCATTTAAAAAGTCTTTAATATCAGAAATTATTAAATGATCAATATTTGCACTTTCTTTGGAATGCTCTACTTTATCAATATCTACAACTAAAATTTTTGCTTCTCTTGCAAACTGGCATTTTTCGCCAACTACCATAGAGTTTAATCTATTTCCTAAAACTAATACTAAATCAGCATTCTGTATTGTGAAGTTTCCCGCACGAGAACATCCCATCATACCAACTGACCCAATTGATAAGTCATTCTCTAATCCATATATATCTGCTCCTGAAGGAGCATAAACTAATGGTATTTGAATTTTTTCTATAAAAATTTCTAACTCTTCAATTGCTTCTGATAATCTAACTCCACTACCTATAAGCACAACTGGTCTTGTAGCACTATTTAATAGTTTTGTAATTAAATCTATATCACTAGAAGTTATGAGATGTTTTGATGTATTTTCTGGAACATAGTGCTCTGCATTTTCGACATCTACTCGCATATTTTGAACATCCAGCGGTATATCTAACCATACAGGTCCTTTTCTACCTTCTTGTGCAAGATGCATAGCTTTTTCAACTTCATAAACAATCTTATTTGGGTCAGTAATCATTACAGCATATTTTGTAATTGATTCAACTAAAGGAATTATATTTGCTTCTTGCTGGCCATAAGTTCTAAGTGGTATTCCTGTATACCTTGTTGTTTCATTTAATTTATTTTGCCCAGAAATAAATACACAAGGAATACCATCTTGCCAAGCATTTAGTACACCTGTAATAGCATTTGTACTAGCACAACCAGTAGAAACTAAACATGCTCCAAGTTTTTCATTATATTGAGCATATGCAACAGCTGCATAAGCTGCTGATTGTTCATGATGTACAGAGATTCCTTCAATATTTTTATGTGCTGCAACTGCATCAGATAAAAATAATGCACCTCTTCCTGTTACCATAAAGATATGATGAATGCTTTCCTTGTATAATTTATCTATAATATAATCTGCTAGCCGAATCATATCTAGTCCTTTTTAGTCATTTTGCAAGGTATATATTGATTGAAAATATCTGGAACTATAATTACCATATTTGCCTCAGTTGCAATTTCACCATTTATATAAGCTTTACCAGTTCCTTTAAGTAATCCTCTTTTCCAAGAAGTAACTTCAGTTTCAATTACCATTTTATCACCAGGTACAATTTCTTTAAAATATTTCATTTCATTTGAAATGAATCTTGTGGTTTTTCCTTTATTGCCAGGTAAAGTTGTAATTGCTATTGTTAACATTTGCGCTAATGATTCCAACTGCAAAGCCCCAGGCATATTTGGAGCACCTGGGAAATGTGTAGGGAAAAACCATTCATTATTTGTAAGATTTTTAAAACCTTTTGCACTTTTCCCAGGTATAACTTCATCAACAGAATCTATCATTAAGTAAGGATATCTATTTTGTTGATATTCTAATAATTCCACATAATTTAAACTAAAACCTTCTATTTCTTCTTTCATCTATCTATCCTTTTATATCTATTATTCTTGATAAACTTCTAACAATATCATAACCATCCCAAATCACTGTCATATCCATAGCCTGCCCTATAGGTACAATACGATCAATTCCTAGTAGTGAATTATCAGTTACAAAGTTAATAAGATTTGATTTTTCTATTCCATAGTATGTTAATGTTTGATATTTATTATTAACTATAAAAGCTAATTCGTTGAGTGAGCTACCATTATACTCAAAGAAATATCCAAACTTTCCATGGTACTTATCAATATCTTCCGATAATTTATCTATCTTAACGATATAAAGTAAATTATCAAATTTTTTAAATTCTTGTATATTATTCAAATCTATTGAATTTTCACATAATAGTGTATATTTATCTACTGCTGTAACGGGGGCAAGTTCATAATCATTTTTAACTTTTATATATAATGAATTCCAGAACTTATTCTGAGCCTCTTCTTTATTTTCTCCCAACCATACAACTAAATGAGGAGATGAGCATGCATTTTGATCCATTAAATAGGTGTCATTATAAAACCCTTCCACAAGTCTTTCTAAATCAAAATCATTTGTCTGTATAATTTCTTCTGCATTAATAATAGAGAATGAATATCTATCTGCAAATGCTATATCTATACATCTTGCAGGTATTGGAAGCATTCTAATGTTCCAAATTGTATTATCTCCACCCCATATTATACGAGCATTACAGTTCTTAGAATATAATGCAGTTATTTCATCATCTCTTTCATATTTTACAAATGCAGACATATCTCTAATCGTATCATATTGTTTGTTATTCAATAATTCCTGCACAGCTGAACAGATGATATATACTTGTGGAAAATCTTTTGATGGAACTCTTACTATATTTGCATTACCAGAAAGCAATCCAAAGACAAATGAAAATGCAAAGTTAACAGGTACATTCGAGGGTGCAATATGAAATACTAATCCTAAGCCAAGTCTAGTTCTATCTTCTTTAAATTCACTTATTAATTTATTTATATTTGCTTTTCTACACCAGAATGCAAATGCCATCACATCAGGGTATTCTTTTATTTGTTTATGATTTCTTAAGGCAATAGATAGTTCATTTAAAAAATTACATACTATTTTATTATATGGTTGTATAGGAGTATTACTTATATTCCCTTCACCAACTAAATATTCGATATTATTATTTTGTTTTAGATTCATATGTATCACTACAACCCCTTATCTCTGCATTTTTAACTCGTCCATGTATCTTAAAATATTTGCCATTTCTTCCACAGGTACAATTATCCTCACCAACTATCTCACCTCTATCTTCTGTTAATAATATATGTCCTGGATAACTGTATGGCAATAGTGAGTATAATTTCACTAAACCTTTTTCATTATTAGCACATAATTCAAAGTTACTATCTACAATATCTATATCTGAATAGTTAGAGCAATGAAGATAACCACTTTCACATTCCATAAATATAGAGCCAGTTTGCTCTATCATTCCATAATAATTATGTATTCTTTTAATGCCACATGATTTATCAATCATTTCTCTAAAAGTTATACTATCTACAGATTCATTTTGAAGTTTTTTCCATCCTCCACCATGTACCAAAATACCATTTTTAATATTTATTTGTTTATTTTTATTATCCAATAAAGCCTTATGAAAATGTTCCCATATGATAGAAGTAAATCCAAATACTAATATATCTTTATTTTCATGTTTTTTTAGAAACTTTTCAATACTATCAAAATCAATTTTCATATCCTCATCTAGTGCATAAGTAATATCATGTCCAAACATTGAAAAGCCAAGTATTCCAGCACCCCTTGCAGAAAAATTATTTCTATCTTTTAAAATAGCCTTGGTATCAATTACCAGCATAGGAAGTCTTTTTTTTCCAATAAATTCTGATAAAATATTTGTTAATACTTTTGTTTGATATGTTGCTGTCATTTTATCTAAATATATTTTTGAAACACTTTGTCCAGAAGTACCAGATGATGTCATAGTCTTTATGATTTCTTCTTGATTTACACTCTTTAAATTATATTTTTTAAATAATCTCACTGGTAAAGCTGGAATATCTTTAACTTTATGTGATTTATCAATGTCAAAATTTAATGTATTTAGAATTTTTTGATATTCTATACAATTAGTATGGTGATGCTTAGTAAGATCATTTAGTACATTTATATAGAATTCTTTCTTTTTCTTCTTTTTTAAAGAAAAAGGCAAGTCACTAAGTGGTATATCAAGTTCAAACACTCTTTATCCTTTCACTAATTATTAAGCTTATAGTAAAGTATTTTTCCAGAATCATTGCGAGGAATAGCATCAATATTTATTAAATTAAAAGCACTCTTGTTTAATCCAGTATCTTTCATTAGATGATTAAATAATATATTTTTATCAATTGTATTATCTGTAATAAAAATATCTAATTTATCATCGTCACTAGTACAAACACATTCATGTCCATAGCTTCTAACTATTTGTTCAAACTCATCAAGATTAACACGATTACCATAAATTTTTGCAAATCTATTTTTTCTACCTACTATATAAAAATATTCATCTGTATCTCTTTTTGCTAAATCACCTGTATACAAACAGCCATTATTTGTATCGACTTCGCTTAAATCGTAATAGCTTTGAGAATACCCCATAGAAACATTATCCCCATAATATACTAGTTCACCACTAACATCATTATCTTGTATTTCACAACCATTTTCATCTTTGATTGAAAACTTTCCATTAGGAATTGCAATTCCAATACTACCAGCCTTGCTATCCAATGATTCTGGTGGCAAATATGACATTCTTGCTGTTGCTTCTGTTTGTCCATACATTACAATAAAATTAATATCTTTTTTTTGACATATTTCGTTAAATTCTAATACAAGATTTTTATTAAGTTTTCCACCTGCTTGCGTAATATATTTTAAATCAGGTAGGCTGACTCTTTCAAAGCGTAACTTTTTTAACATTTCATAGGTATAAGGAACCCCACCAAAGTTTGTTGCTTTTTTTTCTTTAATCAAAGTCCAAAATTCCTTACTCATTAGAGATGACTCAGTAAGCACTATAGAAGCACCATTTGCTAGATGTGTATTAATAATTGATAATCCATAAGAATAATTCATAGGCATTGTTGTAATTGCTCTATGTGAACTATCTATATTTAAATACTGTGAAATTGATTCTATATTTGATATTATATTATCATATGAAAGTCTAACAAATTTTGGACTACCTGTACTACCAGAAGTAGTAAGTAAAATTGCTAGTTCATTGTTTATTTTATAATCGATATCATAATCTGTTTTATAGGCTGTATATTCATCAAATTCTTTTATTGAATAACCTTGTATATTTTTATCTTTTGGTGCAAAGATATAGTGTGGCTTATACTTTTCCAATAAACCATCTATACTTATATCTGCTACTAATAAACACTTGGCACCAGACTTTAATATACCAATATATGCAATAATAGATTCTATAGAATTAGTACACACCAAAAAAACTAAAGATTTATTATCTAATAATTCTTTAACTTTTGATGATAATATATCTAGTTCATCATATTTAATTTCTCTCTGACTAGATACTAATGCAATATTATTTTTATGATCTTCAAAACTAAAAATACTATTGATACTATTCAATTTCTATATCATGTTTTGCTAAAATTTCTTTACCTTTTGTATATGAACTAAAATCTATAATTTCATCCATTTCTAGCATTATTTCAAATTTTTCTTCTAGTTCTGCAATCATTGACATATGACCAACTGAATCCCACGCGGGTATACTATTGTACTTTAACTCTTCTGTTAAATCATCTTTGCCAATTCCAAAACAACCTGTAAAAACTAGATCATATTTTTTAACATCATTTGTCATTCATTTTCCTTTAATTTATCATACATAGTAATTGTAGTGGTCTGTAGTGGTCCGTTAATCTTGGACACATTTCAAGCCACTTTTTCCAATTCAGCCATCTTTTGAGCGGGTGTTATATAGCCAATCGCTGAATGGATCCTTTTGTAGTTATAAAAGTAAATATAACTT
>Ga0233428_1003632_pt1 | contig 12824 bp, 12 predicted proteins | sample SI_118_April2016_4_FD_179890 | JGI IMG/M metagenome (GOLD analysis project Ga0233428, IMG submission 179890) | Seawater microbial communities from Saanich Inlet, British Columbia, Canada - SI_118_April2016_120_MG | ecosystem: Environmental > Aquatic > Marine > Inlet | place: Canada: British... | reverse complement strand
GAGATAATTGATCGATGAATTTTTACTCAAAATCACGCAGGAGTGGACGCTTGGAAAATGAGGTTTCGGATTCAGGTTATTGTTAACCGCATTTTGGAAATAGAGGAATCACAATCTCACAGGGGGAGATCGTTATCATGCAGCGGATTCACACCGTCACACAACCCATCACACAGCAGCAGGAGTTGTTGTGCTCATGGGTCGCCACACCGATGAAAACCATCGCAGAACATTGCGCCAAAAGCTGGTCGAAAAATAGTTTCCCGATCAATAGCCTTGCGGATGCGCTGCAGGAGTCGATGAAACAGATCCCCCAATCGGTTCTATGCTATCTGATCTCACTGGAGGGCACCGTCCTCTCCCCGAGCATCAGCTTCACCACCATTGACCCCTCCGACCAGGGAAAAGATGTCTCCCAACGCCCCTACTTCATGGAGTGGGACGGCAAGAAAGACTTTTTCCTCTCTCGCCTCTACACCAGCACCAAAACCAATCTAACCTGCATGACTGCACTACAGACCGTGCGCATTGAGGGAGAGATCGTGGCTCTCATTGCCGTCGACTTTGATAATAGCCAGAATAGCTGCTCCCGCATCACAGCGATTCAAAACCACACCCAGATCAAGGGTGACCCATCCATCCGTCAACAGCTATTTCAACAGACCCGTACCATCACCCCGATGGAGGAGCAGATTGATGCCGTTCATCAACTGATGAATCAGCTGCTTCTCAACCACGGTGTTTTCTATATAGAGATGAAGTACTCTCGCTCAACCGCCACGATCCGTTTTATCGATTACCCCTACCATGACCCGTTCTTTACCATGGAGAAGCTGATCTCCGCCAATTTTTCCGAGACATTGAGTAAAGAGCCTTTCTCCGCACTCTCCAGCGTCTCTGATGAGCAGATCATGCCGGTACTAAAACTGTTCAAATCTCTGCGCCTGGCCGATGAGAACATCTACCTCCGTAGTGCCTCCCTGAACATCATCACCGGTATGGTTGAACTCAACTTCTCTTGTGATGGAACCCACTACCTCCCGGTTGCAGATTTTCTGGAGAAGAGCAGTGCCTTCTGGCTCAGCAACCCGGTAAAGCAGGTAAAGCCCCCTTCGGACAACACCTTCTCAACGGTGCCCCATGGGCATAAAAATGTGCCCCCTCCCACACCTCAGCCCTTACATTAATAGATCGTAACCACTCCGTGCCCAGGAGCGGTTACGATTGATTTACTTTGTATCTGTGACTAAAATCGAATACCATCCGTTTTCGGTATCTCTATCAAATGTTTAACTATTTGATTCTCAAAAATATAAGGAAATGAGTCACTCATGAAAAAAATTCTCCATGTCGTCTGCGCCCTCACTATCGCTTTCACCTCAACACAGGTTCTCGCTAACTTCACCTTTGAGGATCTGTTTGTCCATACCGCTGTAGATGAGGGAATCACAGGTGATGATGTCGATGAGTCGATCAAACAGCTAGCCATTAGCGAGGGGATTCTCCATGTTGCCATGTTCCCCCTTAACAAACAGGTTGAAAAGGTCACCGGAAAGCCCTTCCGTCACCTCAGTATCCACAATATTTGTGATGCCAAAACCGCCGCTATACTGGCCGATGTATCGGATGCCTTTGTGATTGTAATGCCCTGCCGTATTGCTGTCGTTGAGGGCAAGGATGGCATATTAAGAATGTGGAGCATGAACCCTGATATGATCACAATGATGGATATGCCCGCAGCTGCAAAAAAACTGGCTAAAGCGGTCTCAACCAAGATCAACAATATTATTACCGGTGCTGCAGAGGGGGCCTTCTAAATAGAAGAGACAAAAACTACTCCCCACAAAAAAAGGGCGCTCTTAATAAGCGCCCTTTTTGTGGGGTGGAAACGGCTCTTTTAGATTTAGAAGGGGCTAAAGCGGGAGAACATCCCTCTTGGGGAAAAGCCTCGGTTCATCGATCCCATCTCGCGCGTCATGCTAAGCGTGCTATTGGCCATATGTTGGGTCGCCTGATCCATATTATTCATGCTTGCCATCATTGGCTCAAGGGTCTGCATATGGCCCGTGATCTGACCCATACTCCCGTTCATATCCTCCATGGATACCGTCATCGTCGCCATGTTGCCATCAATTGCATTGAGGTTACGGGTCATCACCTGAACATTGCTGGACATATTCTCAACCCCATCCACAAGTTTCGCCAGATGTGGCCCCATATAAGGATCAATACTGGTCGACATTACCTGAATATTACGGGCGATATGAGACATATCCTGCGTCAGATGGTAAATCATATAAAAACCATAAATGGAGAGTACACAAAATGCAAAAAGGGCGGGATAGACCACCATCTCCCAGCGGCGTGCACTCTTCTCGAAACAGCTGGCGAAACGCTCCAGCGGTTGCGCGCTCATGGTTGAGCTTACTCCCGCCGCCTCCATTGACAAGGGGTCAATTTCACTACTCACTTCGCTTGTTCTATCGGTAGACATATCTTAAATCCTGCTCTATATTAGATGAGTGTACTACTTTAGCATGTTTTCAAAAAAAGAAAAAATGGGTAAAGTCTAAAATTAGAAAGTTCTAACTTACTGTTTTATTAAAACTCCTGCATCAAATCAATGGTGAGTTGCTTCGCCAATTGGGGGTCAATGCCACGGATGACCACCATGATTTTTTCCGCCTCTTCTTCCCGCCCGGCCTGAGTCAGAGCCGCAGCGGCCCGCCCAAATGCCCGCACGGCTCTCACCCAATCCTTTTTCGCATAGTAGATATTACCCAGCTCCCCCCATGCATCCGGATTTTTGGGCTCTTCCTGCAGTAGTGAACGGTAACTCTCAATGGCCCGATCATAATCCCCCTCCCAAAAAGCCTGTCGCCCCTGATTCCATAGCCACTGTGGCTGTGCCACCGCCTCCGTTGCACCCTCCAGTCTCCAAACATCACCGGCATCCCCCGGCTTCTTTGGCTGAGGGCGTATCGATGGGGTAGCGATAGGGTCAAATTGTCGAGCCAGTTCACCCATCGGCTGACTCGAACGTGCTATCCGATCCGCGAGGGGGAGAGAGTGGCTCAGATTACTGCCCAGAACATCATCAACCAGCGGCTCAACGAACGACATGATCGGCTCAGGGTTGCTGGGGCGATTTGCTGGCTTCATATAAGAGGGTTGCTGGGGCGGTTCCTTTCGTTGGGGCCGTTCCACTACAGCAACCTGCTCATGCTGGGTAAGCGTAGATGGTGAAGGAGAGGGATCCACCGATGGGGCAACAGGCTCTCTCGGTAGAGGTTGAGATTGGGGGGGGAGAGGTTTTGGCTCCGGAGCCCTTGAAACGGCCATTGGGGTACTCCGCAGGTAAGGCTCCTGCTGCCGCGCAGATGAGTCACTCTCTGTAGCCTCCCCAGAAAAGATCGCCCACTTCTCCTGCAGATGCTCACGCTCCAGATAGGCAATTACCCCCAACCCAACCACAATACCCGGGAGGATCGAGGCCAACATTCTAATCATTATTTTCATCGCTTAGTAACCCGCTTTGTCAGGGATGCAGATTCCACAAAGAGCCGATGCTCTCAGGCTCAACAGAGGCCAGAAACCGCCTATAAGTAAAAAGGCATTTAATTATACACTTTTATGGCCAGTCTGAAAAATACTCCGCTACACTACCCTCAATCGAGTCAACTCTTTGATAATCAAAAGGGATAGAGAGAAGTGCCGAGGGAATTCGGCCCACCTTGACCTTACTAAGCTTTAATTGACGCCCTCCACCCCACTGGATACGCAGTGGATACTGTATCTTGGGGTCATACCAGCCATCCACCCCGATAGTGAGAGAGCCAAAGCCTAACTCTGCCCGCCAGTGCTCGGTCTCCACCCCATTAACCTGCTCTCGCTCTTGGTAGCCACACTCCATCAGCGCCATTTCTGCACAAAACTGACTCGGGTTTCTCGGTACAGTGAAGACCTCTTGCCGCTCCTGGTACTCGTGGCGTACGGTATCGAGCAGGTAGGAGACTCCACGAAAAAGGTCAGTAATGCGAATAGATACCGGAGAATCACCGCCAACCTCTTCCCGAATCACATCATCAGAGACGTAGATCTCTCCTTTCATCACAGGATCGCCCTGCTGATTAAAGTAATCTACCTCAGCAGAGAATTCGGTCATTGCCTCGGCAACAGGGAGCGCACCGAGCAGCAGGATGGCTACCCCCGCAATCCGGGCAAGATTACTGCTGGAAGCCAAAATATTGAACCGGGCTTCTCATTTGAGGAATCAGAGCCAGTGGATCCATTGCATTGGCTCTTCTGACCCCCAGTGCATACTCAGGCATAAAGGTGGGGTAGAAGATAGGGACGGGACGATTCCATTCAGCGTCACGCCCCTCTTCCACTCTGGAGAGCTGATCAGCCTCGAATGCAACCTGCTCCATATCCAGCTCACTGGTCTCAAACTCATCCACAATGGCCTCTTGGTAGGGGGTCTCCGCCGAGGTTAAATGGTCATCACCTGGTGCAACCCGGCAGGGAGAGAGCTCCAGAGCTGCGGTTGTCTGCTCAACCACCGCAGCCGCCTTACGCTCTCCCAATAGCTGGGGGAGATGCTGGGCATGGATCTCTCCCAGTGCCCAGACATCCTCTATCCCCTCAGTAGCTCCCTGAATGCCCACCGGGCCCCCCTCTCTATTCTGCTCCCCCAGACTCCAGGCCGGGTCGATCTGAGCCAGCTCATCCTGCCTAAATGAGTCAGCCTCTGCCGCACTTGCCTCTGGATAGGTTGCGTATGAGGCGTTAATAACTGGAAGTTCACCCTTCTGCTGATAGATCGCATAACCCGCCTGTACCGCAGGCTGATCGGCCGAGCCCGGATCAACAGCGCTAGGGGCTGCAAAATCAAAATGACCTCCATAAGGCCCCATCGGGGCGGGAGCAACCCACGCGCGGTTATCCACCACCTCATCTGCTATCCCTTCGGTGATTACAGCAGAGGATGCGAATACAATCCCCACAAGGAAACTGCTTTTTACCCGACTACCCAGAAAATTACGGTTCTGACTCATTATTATGACTCCCTCAGTTATTTCCATTAACAGCAACCTCCTCACTTTGACTACTCAGCAGCTCTCCACTAACGCTCAACATATCCTCTGGGTAGAGCGCATCGCCCGCACTCAGACAGCCCAGTGGGATAACAATCAGGGTCAACAGGGTCGATACCACCACACCAAACAGTAGCGTTACCGCCATCCCCTGGAAGATAGGATCTGTCAGGATCACGCTTGACCCTCCCACCAGTGCGAATGCAGTGATGATAATCGGCCGCATTCGTGCCTTACCTGAATCAATCACTGCCGAGACGGGGTCCTTCCCCCCTCGCAGTTCAAGCTGAGCAAAGTCAACCAGCAGGATCGAGTTACGTACAATAATGCCTGCCAGGGCAATAAACCCGATCATTGAGGTGGCGGTAAACTCAGCCCCCATAATCCAGTGGCCGGGGACAATACCCACCATCGTCAGCGGAATTGGGGCCATGATGACCAGCGGAATAGTAAAGTTACCAAACTGCCAGACCACCAGAATATAGATCAGTACCAGTGCCACCCCAAAGGCAATGCCCATATCACGGAAGGTCTCATAGGTGACCTGCCACTCACCATCCCACTTAAATCCACTCTTGAAGGTCTCTTCCGGAGCCGAGATCCATCCTCCCTCAATCTTCTCACCCAGTGGGCCACGAAAATCGCTCTCCTCCATAATCCGCTCCAGATCAAACATGGCGTAGAGTGGCGCTGGCAGATCATTGACCGCATCTCCCACAACATACTCCACTGCGCGTAGATTCTTATGGTAGATCACGGGGTCTTCCATAAAGGTAGAGAAGTGTCCTAGTTCACTCAGTGAAACGGTGCCACGACCATCCATCGCCGGGATAGGCAGATCGGAGAGGCTAATAATTTGTGAACGGACCGCCAGTGGAACCTCTAACGTAATCAGGGTTGGCTCACGCGTTTTCCCCTGTTTCACATCCCCCAGCGGTACGCTGCCCATCGCCATTGCCAGATTTCGATTGATGGTATCCACCGAGATACCACGACGGTTGGCCTTCTCGGTATCCACCACAAAATGGAGTACCTGATGAGGATCACTCATATAGTTATCGACATCCTCCATAATCGGGGAGCTTCTGAAAATATCAGTCATCCCTGCCGCCACTGTGCGGCGGGTTGCGGCATCTGGCCCATAAATCTCTGCAACCACGGACTGAAGTACCGGTGGCCCAGGAGGAACCTCCGCAACCGTGATCCTGGCATTGTTCTTCTCTGCAATCGGCTTCAACAGATCACGTACCAGTAGCGCAATCTCATGGCTACTGCGCTTACGCTCCTTCTTGTGTACCAACTGTACTGAGATCGTCGCCATCCAGGGGTACTCCTGAAGATAGTAGTGACGTACCAGCCCATTAAAATTGAAGGGGGCCGCATGGCCGGTATAGGTCTGCAACGCAACCGTCTCCGGTACCGCCCTCTCCAGCACGGTTGCCATCTTTCTGGCAACATTGGCTGTAACCGGCATAGCTGTCCCAGTCGGCATCCGGATCATCACATCAAACTCGGATTTATTGTCATAGGGGAGCATCTTGGTCTTTACACCGTGGGTATAGAAGAGTGAGACTGCGGCAAAGAAGCTGGCAATAATCAGCAAGAGAACCACCCACCCCAGTAGACGATTCTCTACCATTGGGCGAATCAACCCCTCATAGAGGCGACCAATCCGCGCCTGTGACTTGTGCTCCTTCTTCTCTGCGATCTTCAATGCCCGCATCGAGGGGCGCAGTTTTATGGTTAACCAGGGGGTGAAGATAAAGGCCGCAAACAGCGAGAAAGCCATTGCGGCTGATCCCAGTACCGGAATAGGAGCCATATAAGGGCCCATCATTCCGGTCACAAATCCCATCGGCAGCAGTGCCGCAATCACCGTCAGGGTGGCGAGGATGGTCGGATTGCCCACCTCTCGGGTGGCATCAATTGCGGTCGCCTCATCGGTATCGTTATTGATCAACCAGCGACGGTAGATATTCTCGACCACCACAATCGCATCATCGACCAGAATACCGATAGAGAAGATCAGTGCAAACAGGCTGACCCGGTTGATGCTGTAGTCCAGCAGATAGGCCGCAAAGACTGTCAGCAGGATCACCACCGGAATCACCACCGTTACCACCAGCGCCGGACGCCAACCCAGACTCAGATAGATCAGTACGGTCACCGCCAGGGTGGCAATTACCAGCTTAAAGAGCAGCTCATCCACCTTGTCTTTTGCGGTGGCTCCATAGTTTCTTGTCACATCCACCTGAATATTGGAGGGGATCAGCGTTCCCTTTAACTCCTCAACCTTGGCAAGAATGGCATTGGCAACCGGTACCGCATTACTCCCCTCTTTCTTGGCAATCGCTATCGTTACCGCTGGATACCCACTCGCTCGCATCTCCCCGGTATACTGCCCCCCCGTATAAAACTCCACCATCCCCTTGGCCTCTTCCGGCCCCTGATAGACACTGGCGATATCCCGTATATAGACCGGCACCTCATTGTGAACCCCGACCACCAGATTGGCGATCTGTTTTGCGGTATGGAGAAAGGAGCCCGTATAGACCTTAAAGTTGAGATTACCCGCCTCCGAGTAACCCGCCATCTGTTCACCATTCGCAGCACGAATGGTACCGGCGATCTGGTCAAGGCTGATACCGAAGCCAGAGAGACGCTCAGGCATCACCTCAACCCGTACCTGACTGCGCCGCCCCCCCACAACAAAGGCCTCTCCAGTATCGGGAATGGTCTCCAGAATGTGCAGCACATCGGTGGAGAGGGTACGCATCGCACTATCATCCACCTCATCTGACCAGAGCGTCAGGTTGACAATAGGAACATCATCAATGCCTTTTGCCTTCATCAGTGGCTCGCCCACTCCAGGGGGAATGCGATCACGATTGGCCGCGAGCTTGTTATAAACCTTAACCAGTGAGGGGATCACCTGCTCCCCCACCACAAACTGAACGGTCACCACCCCCACCCCCCGTTGGGTCGCGGAGTAGACATGTTTGACCCCTGGGATCTCACTCATGATCAGCTCCAGTGGCTCAATCGCCACCCCGGATAACTGCTCTGCATGGATTCCAGCCGCCTGTACAATAATATCGACCATCGGCACCGAGATTTGTGGATCCTCTTGGCGAGGGGTCATCATCAATCCGAGAAAACCCATTGCCAGCATCGCAATCAGTAGCAGTGGGGAGAGTGGTGAGTGGATAAAGGCTTTTGCCATCCCACCCGCCAGCCCCAGCGGAACCTCTACGGTTTTGGTCTCTTGCTGATTATTCATTCTGTTGGCTCTCTAAAAGCGCTCGTTACTTTCACCCGAGCCCCAACCGGTAGCGGTTGGGGTGGCGAATAACTGTTCTCCCACCACCAGACCAGAAAGAATCGTGACATGTTTGTTATCCACCAGCTCACCCACCCGCACCACACGCAGCTCGGGCTGACCGTCATCCCCCAGAATAAAGACCGCAGGCAGCGTCCCACGCCAGAGCAGCGCTGAGGTGGGGACAACCGGGTAGCTAGAGACCGGAGCCTGCATATCAGGAATCATGATCTCTGAATACATCCCGGGGCCCGCAGGGCTCCCCTTAGGCAGATCAAACTTTACCGTTACACTGTGTCGCTTCATATCGGCGCTGGGATAGATCTGTGCCACACGTACCTCAAGACGAACACCGCCCACATCCAGTTTGGCCGGCATCACCATCCCCTCCTCCAGTCCCATCACCAGACGGGCAGGAACCTCAACCTGAAGCTGCAGACGACCCACATCCGCAAACTGTATCAGTGGCTGCCCCGGCTGTACGGTATCCCCAACCTCCACCATCTTTTTCATAATGATGCCGGAGAATGGCGCAATCGATTTAGCATTACCGATCTGTGCATCCAGCTGTTTGAGCTGCGCATCTGCCTGGATCACAGCCGCCTGTGCCGAATCGACCTGGGTCTGCTGTGAGTAGATATCCGAGTAGCGTTCAAAGTCGGGGTCACCCCGACCAAAACCTGAAGAGCGCATCGGATCCGTAAACATACTCATGATACCGGGCAGCCCCCCCATCATTGCATCTCCCTGATAATTGGGCGCAACAATGGTTTTATTGAACTGTACATCCGCATTACGTAGTGAGGCCTCTGCAATGCTCATCTGGGCCTCCACCTCCTGACGCTTTGCTAATAGGGTGTCGTCATCAATCTGAATCAGTACCTCCCCCTCCTCAAACTGATCCCCCTCCTTACCGGCAATACGCCTGACCCCGCCCGGGACCTCTGCATTCAGCGTTACCATCTTGTAAGGAACAATGGTTCCACCCAGCGTAACGCTGATGCCTGTTCGTGCAGAGCCTACGGTTACAACCTTACCCATTACCGCCGATGGCCCTTCTCCCCCTTCACCACCGTGCGCTTCCTCATCGGCAGCAAAGAGATAAAACCCCACGGCCAAAGCGGCAACCATAGAGGTGACATTCTTGGATAGCATCATCGATTCACTCTTTTCTGTTCTTAACACGCGATAATGGCCCACACGACATTGGCCCATTCAGCAGACTACAAGACCCCCAACCCCTCACCGCCCCAAAGGGGGTTATGGTGAAGGGGGGAGATAGAAGTTCATACTCAGATCAGACTAGACCCGCCCCATCACGGAAAAGGTCTTAATGAATGGACTCGCCATCTTTGGGTTCTTGATCATTGCGCCATAGTCACCCACTGCAAATTTCAGTTTGCCTGTGGTGTAGGCAGCCCCTAACCCCATCATGCCAGGAGCCTTTTTGATCCACTTAGCCCAATGGTCACCAGAACAGCGCAGATCCCAGTTAACCTCTTCACCACTGAAAGCCCCCGCAGAGACCGCCTTACCTGCCTCAATAGAGATGGTGCCGCGAGGCTGCTCCTCGCCCTGGATACCGTAGGCAATCACAGAGCTGAAGCCGATTTCACTCAATGCACCAGTCAACTCAGCATCATTATTCCACTCACCCATAAAACCACTCATCCACTCATCTGAAAATAGCTCAGCCATGCTCTAACTCTCCTGTTGTTCATCCTTGAAAATTGCATTTCCGCATACGGAAACCCTGACTAATCGGGTCTAGTGCTCCACTCCATGGAGCCACTTCTCCTCGATCTCCTCCAGCACTGAAGGTTGCGCGACACTATAGTGAAAAAGCGCCCAAATAGAAAGAGAAAATGGGGGTCAATGCCATAAAAACGCAATATATTGTGTAATGGTAGCCAGCAGGCACACAAGATATAGTGTTAGGAAACTGTGGACAAAATGTGAAAAAAGCGGAATTTTCCTGCAAATCATGGACCTGCAGCATTCAGTAACTCAAGTGAACAGTTGAGCGACCCCGACCACTCCAGGACCATTGGTCTCAGGCCGGGGTATTATGCGCCACCCAACGCTCCCCCTCCTCCAGCTGCTCTTTTTTCCAAAACGGAGCTCTGGACTTCAGCGCCTCAATTAGATAGCGGGCCGCCTCAAAAGCCTCTCCACGATGAGCCGACCAGGCAGCCACCAACACAATAGGATCATTCGGCATCATCAGACCGACCCGGTGGACAATCAAGGTATCGAGCAGCTCCCAACGCGCAGCCGCCTCCGCAGAGATCTTCTCCAGATAGCGATCCGTCATTCCCGGATAGTGCTCCAGCAGCATTCCGGTCACCCCATCTCCCTCATTAAATTCTCGCATGGTGCCGGAAAAGACCGTGGCCGCCCCGTATTGACCCGCATACAGGGGGTCGAGTACCTCCTGCTCATACTCCTGCAATAACGCCCAGGGGGAGAAGGATTTCTCGCAAATATCAATCTTCATCGCCTAACCCCCAGTCACCGGAGGGAAGAAGGCAACCTCATCCCCATCACTCACCGGCGTACCCGCATCAGAGTAATCCATGTTTCTGGCCATCAGCAGATTGGATGGGCGCTCTTTTCCCTCAGCGACCCGCTCCCACACCTCACCAATGGTAGTGGCTACAGCGGCATCCAGCTCAACCCCCTCGCGCCCCATCTCTTCTCGTAGACTTGCAAAAAAACGAACCTGTATCATGACCCTTCTCTTCAATTAATCCTATCCAATATGCCCCCCCATACTGCACATCGGTGGTACGGGGATGCACGCTCTCTTGCCTATCAGCAACTCAGCTTGTAGTCTCTCACTTTCACTATGTTTTGAACAGAGATCTTGACCATGAGCGAACTAACCCATTTTAATGCATCCGGTGAGGCCCATATGGTCGATGTCGGCACCAAAGAGATCACCCAGCGAGTGGCCATCACCGAGGGGACAATCAACATGCTCCCCTCCACCCTCGAAAAAATCATGCAGGGTGACCACAAAAAAGGGGATGTACTTGGCATTGCCCGGGTTGCCGCCATTATGGCAGCCAAGAAAACGGCCGACCTGATTCCCCTCTGCCATCCGCTCGCACTGACCCATGTAGAGGTTGAGCTTACCCCCCTGCCCGACAAGAGCACTATCCACTGCCGAACCACCGTTGAGACCCGAGGCCAAACCGGAGTGGAGATGGAGGCACTCACCGCCACTCAGGTGGCCCTACTCACCATCTACGATATGTGTAAAGCGGTGGATCGTGGCATGGAGATGGGGGGAGTGCGGCTACTGGAGAAGCGTGGGGGAAAATCTGGGCACTGGAAAAGAGATTGATTCATAAAAGGTTTTAACAGGTAATTTCTCTGAACCACGTAATCAGAAAGACGACTAGTCAACTCATCGTTAATCACAAATAGGGGTTTTGTCCATCGTTTGTCCAAGTGAGGAAATGATGGCATCAGTAAGAAAACGCAGCAACAAATGGCAAGCACGGGTAACCCGTAAAGGGTATCCAGCTGAAACGAAGACATTTTTAACGAAAGCAGACGCCGAGAGATGGTCGAGACAACTTGAGTCCGAGATGGACAGAGGGAGTTTTGTAAGCCGTGCAGAGGCAGAGCGCATGACCTTTTTTGAGGTACTCGACCTCTACATGAAAGAGGTCAGCCCCACCAAGCGCTCAGGGAAAGACGAGATCATCCGTCTCAAAGCTATGCAACGCCACAAAATGGCAAGACTTCGGATGACAGCAATCACCGCCAAAGCAATCGGAGAATACCGTGATGAACGGTTGCAGAACTGTAAAGCAGGCACCGTAGTTCGTGAGCTTGGAATGCTCTCATCAATCATCAACCACTGCATCAAAGAGTGGGGATTGGCGATACAGAACCCAGTCAGTCAAATCAGAAAACCAGCAATGCCGCAAGGTAGAGACAGGGTGCTATCCGAAAGTGAAGAGCAGAGACTATTGGAAGCGTTTACTCCCATCAAAAACCGCAACCATTATATGAGGCCGATGGTCATAGTAGCGATTGAAACAGCAATGCGAAGAGGTGAGATACTTGGTTTACAGTGGGAACATGTCAATCTCAAAAAGAGAACGGCTTACTTACCAATCACCAAAAATGGTGAACCCAGAACTATACCCTTATCTTCAAGAGCGGTTAAGACGATACAGCAGATGCCCAGAAGTATCGATGGTCGTGTATTTGCAATCAACGCCGCAGCAATGGAAACTTGCTTTAAACGTGGCAGAGAAAGAGCATTACTACCAGACATCCACTTCCATGACCTACGCCACACGGCAACAACACGGTTAGCAGGCAAGTTGAGCAATATTCTTGAGCTAAGCGCAATAACAGGGCATAAAGAGCTGCGGATGCTCAAGCGATAC
>Ga0233428_1003629_pt1 | contig 12832 bp, 15 predicted proteins | sample SI_118_April2016_4_FD_179890 | JGI IMG/M metagenome (GOLD analysis project Ga0233428, IMG submission 179890) | Seawater microbial communities from Saanich Inlet, British Columbia, Canada - SI_118_April2016_120_MG | ecosystem: Environmental > Aquatic > Marine > Inlet | place: Canada: British... | reverse complement strand
GACACATCGACAAAGACAAGCTCAAGGTCTCGCGAACGCCTCACGCCCGACAACCCCATCACAGTAGCTCCACTCTGGGATCCCATCGCCACGAGCGACGCGATGGTGGAGGCCTGAGCACGCGAAAGCGATTGCATAAAAGCGGACGTCACACGAACCTGCGCCACAGCTGGCATCTGCGCGGCAAGTGGTTACTTGAAGGCAGGTTTAACAGGTGCGCCTCCCTTGCTCAGCGCTGAAAGATTGGCCGCCTCCAGCACGCCGATCACACGCGCTGCGGACTCGGGCGTGATCACCAATTTTGCACGACCTTGCAGGTGGCGATACACATTTTCGTAGTACCCGTCCCAGCTGGAATCATAGGCGGAGGCAGTGGTCTCCATTTGGCGTCCATTGACGATAGACTTGATGAGGAAATCGTTGCCACTGACATGTTCAATCGAACCCGTGTCGCCGAGAATCCTCCACTTGGGACGACTCGAAAGGGCGAGATTGCTGATCATCAGATTGGCGACACAGTCACCCTTGAATTTGATCGTGTACTCAGAGTGATCTTCGTTCGAGTAGTCTCGCCACTGGCGATTCTTCACCTGAAAACCACTGACCCAGTCGATATCTTCCGTCACGAGATTGAGGATCCAATCAGTGAAGTGTGCCCCCCAATCATAGATGGCTCCACCTGAGATCTTCTTGTCAGCGCGCCACCAGTCCCGTGCCTTACCATAGCCACCAAAACCCGCTTCGACCTTATACACCTTACCGATGATCTTCTCTTTTCGGATCAGATCACGCAGCAACATGAAATCCCCATCCCATCGACGATTGTGAAATGTCGACAGCATCACTTTGCGACGTTTGGCCATGGCCATCATCGCTTTGACTTCCTTAGACGTGATCGCCATGGGTTTTTCACTGACGACACCGACGCCGGCGTCAAGGCACTGCACGGCGAGTTTGGCATGCGTATTGTGCGGTGTGATGATTGCCACAACATCGAGTTCGGCGTGGCGCAGCATATCGCCCACTCGTGCATAGGTCTCAATACCAGGAAAGTCCTCTACCGCCACGGCACGACGCGAGGCATCCAGTTCGCAGACCGCGGCGGCAACCATATTCGGGTTTTTTGCCATCGACGACAGATGCGCACGTCCCATGTTGAATGCGCCTCCATACCCGACAACACCACAACGGATCTGCTTACGAACAGCCATGACAACTCCTTGTTTTGATCTCTGGTTGGTCGTTCAATCTATCTGGCAATCTATCTGGCAATCTATCTGGCAATCTGTCAGGCAATCTGTCAGGCAATCTGTCAGGCAACCTGTTTGCGAAACAGGTCTCACGACGACGGCAGCAAGATCCCACAATGCTGGAAAGCTGTCAATCAGCCAACTCACATCGGTCACGCCAACATGAATCAGTCCTACTGGGATCAACTTTCAAGCGAGTTTGACGACAAGGTCCTGCAGATTTCGCAGTGCGACACCAAGGGGGTCATTGCCGATGCCGCCCATCGGCTTCGAGGACGGCACAAGAATGCCATCGACTTCGGCTGTGGACCGGGTGCGGTCACACGGATCATCTCGCCGCATTTCAACCACACGACGGGTGTCGATTTCTCGGCATCGCTGTTGCAGCGCGCTCGTCGACTTACCACAGACGAGTCGATCCACTACGAGCGTCGGAATCTGGAAAAAGCACCCTCTCCGAAGAATCCTGAATACGATGTCGGCTTCTGCGTCAATGTCCTCATCCATGAGAAGGCTGCTATCCGCCATCGCATCTGCTCACACATTTGCAGCAGTATTCGAGCGGGTGGACATCTCGTCCTTGTCGTTCCGTCCTATGAATCCGCTCTTCGTACCTATCAGGCACTCGCACGCTGCCATCAACGAGACGGACTCTCCCCCGTGCGGGCTCACAGGAGACTGGACCAGCAAGCGACAGGGGAGATGCGCTCCTTGACGGACGGAATCATCGGTGTGGGAGGCACGGCGACAAAACACTATCTGCACGACGAGATCGCCGAATTCCTTGCTGATCATGGTGCCCAGATCGAAGGCATTGAGCGTGTTGGATTTCCCTGGTCTGAGGAGATCGACCATGCCCCTCCCTGGCTCGGTGCACCGACACCGTGGGATTGGTTGGTCCAGGGAAAGATCACGGCGCTGCGCCGCAAGGGGCAGCGATGAAGACGATACTGTTTGATGCAGACGGGGTTTTGCAGCACAGTGCCGTCTCCTGGAGCACTGCCTTCGGCCGGCTGCTCCCGGCAGCAGAGGAAGCGGAGCATTTCATGACCAGCTTTCTCGAAGTGGAGCGAGCGTTTCTTACAAGAGATGCAGGCCTGCGCTCAGCATTGCAGCCAGTCCTTGATCGTTTTGGCATACCCCAGGCGATGGATGAAGTTCTGGCGGTCACGTGTCGAATCAACGTCGTCGCGGACGCAATCGAGATGTTGCAGGACCTGCGAAGGCGTGGATTTCAGTGCTGCCTGGCAAGCAATCAGAGCCCTGTACGTGCGACCTTCATGTCCTCACAGCTCGAATTCGCTCGCCATTTTGATACTCAGTACTACTCGTGCTTCCTGGGTGTGATGAAACCGGATCGTACCTATTTCGAATTGATTCTTGGAAAACTGGCAGAACCGGCAGATCAGGTTGCCTTTATCGACGATAAGGCGGAGAATGTGAATGCTGCCATCGCCTGCGGTATGCGCGGGCTACAATACCATCTCGATTCTGGGCCAGAAGCCCTGCGAGCTGGTGTTGAGAATCTCATAAGAAATGATGGTTGATTCGTTGCCCCCTATGCCAACCGAGCTCATCCAAAGATTGGAAAACGCCGGCCTCGACGGCCTGCCAGCCCTTGCGACGGTTGAGGAGGATGGATGGCTGTTGCGGCGATCACAGGGGTACAGCCGACGAGCAAATTGTGTCATGCCGCTGGGACCTTGTGCAGGTGATCTGAAGGAAAAAATAGACCATGCAGAAGCGATTTTCTCCGCGGATCGTCTCGACTGCACCTTCAAGGTGACCCCCGCGAGCCAACCTGCCGGCCTCGACGAGGAACTGGAACTTCGTGGGTACGAGCGAGACGCTGAGACCTCGATCCTGGCATGTGACATGGCGCAGTCTCCGATCATGCCCGATGGTGTGCGTCTGCTGGACAGGCCTGATGATACGTGGCTGGAAACCTGGCGAGCCCTGTCACCACGGACCGAGCAGTCCGACATATTGCTACAACTGCTGCAGGCCATCGAAGTGCCTGCGATCTACGCCGTGATCATGCCAGCAGGCACAGACTCGGCTATAGGGATCGGCTGTGCGCGTGCAGTCATCTCAGCCAACTGGGTAGGTCTCTTCGATCTGGCGGTCCATGCGGACCACCGAGATCGTGGGCATGGTCAGGCCCTGGCCCACGCACGTCTTGCGTGGGCCTATGAGCGGGGTGCGCGTTCGGCGTATCTACAGGTCATGGCAGGCAACCAGGTCGCCCGTCGACTGCAGATGCGCCTCGGCTTCGTAGAAGCCTACCGCTACTGGTATCGTATCAAGCGAGCCTCATGATGGCCACCACACTGGCAGCCACTGCAAAGGACGTCGCTACACAATGCTGACATGGCTCGATCGCATGTCGATGGGACCTGCGATTTTCATCGCTCTGCTCCTTGGATTGGCCCCCCTGATACCGGAGCCACACCTATGGGAGAAACTGGGGATGCTGTTCTCCGGGGCGCTGACCCGCCCCCTGGACATATTCGATCTCTTTCTCCACTCTGCCCCCACCTTCCTGCTGGGCCTCAAGTGGGTACGCCGACGCCAGAAGCCCTGAGCCGCCCGCAACCATAGACCTCTCTTCCAGGCGCTTGTCTCGTGTATATCCCACGCTCCTTTGACTGCGACGATTCTGTAGTGATTCGGAATCTGCTTGAGAAGCACTCTTTCGGCGTGCTCGTGACAACAACTGCGTCGGGGCAGGCCCTGGCATCACACCTGCCCTTCCTGCCTTGTTTCGATGCGACAGGAAAACTCGTGTGCCTGCGAGGCCATTTGGCACGGGCCAACCCGCAAGTCGATGATCTTGCTACCCAGGCAGAGATCCTCACGATCTTCCAGGGCCCTCATGCGTACGTGTCACCCCGTCATTACGACACCGGCTTCGCCGTCCCCACATGGAACTATGCCGTCATCCACGCCTATGGCTGTGTGCAAATTCACGACGATGACGACGTAACAAGGGGTCTGTTGGATGATCTGGTGGACGTCTACGAATCGGGTCCAACAGGCTGGAGAGCTGACTGGCATGACGAAAGGTCGCAGGGGCTGCTCAAGGCGATTGTCAGTTTTGACATTCAAGTGCTGCGCGTGGAAGCGAAATTCAAGCTCAATCAGAATCGACCGGAAGCCGACCAACGATCCGCTGCTGCTGCCTTGCTGGATTCTGATCGCGGATCAGATCAAGAGACCGGGCAACTGATGCTCGACCTGCTGGATTCGTCGGTCTAGTCGATGAACCGTTATTGGGTCGGCAGCCAGCGTGGGTGATCTACACCGGACCCCTCAACACCGTCCGTCAGCATGCGGGCGCCGCTTCCGTCAGCTTGTGCTGTCCACAGCTCAGAACACGAACCCGTGCGAGATCGACAGAAGAGAAGTTGATCACCCTGTGGTGATGGAGTGAAACGGAAGTCCCACACATCGGGCGCATTGTCTGTCACGGCGCGCGTATCGCCGCTGCTCGGATCGAGCAGGCAGAGGTCTGTGCCACCGCGAGCCTGATCAGGGCGATAGTCCCGATTCCAGTGATCATCGACTTCAACCGATTCCATCATCGGCCAGGGCGTCTGCGAATCCGCCTTGAGGCGCACCCAGGTAACGGCCAAACCATCTGGCCACCAATGCGACAGCTCAGCCCCACCGCCTTTCGAAGTGGGATCACCGAAGACGGGTGACAGCCAGTGTGATCTATCCTCCGTGAGACGACGAAAGCCGGTGCCGTCGGGTCGAACCACGCACAGATCGGCTCGCATGTGTTCCGCGTCCTCTCCATGCAGGCAATCTGTGAATAGCAGCCACTGTCCATCAGGCGACCACTGCGGACCGAAATACAAGTGCGCTGGATCTCCGACGACCTCGATCGCGTCGCTCCCGTCGATATTCTGTACCGTAATCCGGTAGCCGCCACGTCGAGAGGCGGTATGATAGGCGATGCGATCACCCACGGGATCAAAGGCGACACAGTAGGAGTAACCATCCCCTTTCATCACCAGCGGCTCGGGATCCGAACCATCCAGACGCGAGATCACATGGCGATTCTCACCATCCTGATTGTGCCCCGTCACGAGTCGATCGTCGTCGAGTAGCCCAACTGCCGTCGCATACGGTACGGGGCGAAACTTCTCCATAAGCGGCTTGAGCGTGTCCGCCTGCAAGTCGTAGACCCAAAGACTTGTACGCGTCGAATCGTCAATGCAGAGTCCCGCCTCCATACTCAGAACGATAAACCGCTGACCGTCGCTGAATGCGGGACCCGGCGACCAGTTGATCTGCTCCGAGTGTCCGAATCGTTGGAAGTCGACGAAGTGGATATCGCCGGAGTCCACATCGACGACGCCAACCTGAGTGGCCGCTGCACTGGTCGCTTCCCCGCGCCAGCTGCCGGGATTCACCAATTGAAAAAGAGCTCGACGAGACATCCTTTTCTCTCTGTCGTTGAAGACACCTTGAAATCGTTGGGGGGCCACCACAAAACACATGGTGCCCCCCCATGCTTCTATACGAGATCTACAACAGCCGAAAGCTGTAGTTGATCCGCACCAATGGACGTGCCGTCGCTGGTGATAACAGCTCGCTCTACGGTATTGCGCAACTGCCGCACGTTGCCGGGCCACGGATGCTCCCGCAGGGCCGTCATCGCCGCCGGCAGAAACTTCGGTCGTTCAATCCGCGGCGCCACTTCGTCGATCGCCTGCGTGGCAAAGTGTTGCACAAGAGGCTCGATATCCTCCGGGCGATCACGCAGCGGCGGCAATTCGACGACAAGGACGGTCAGTTGATAGAAGAGATCTTCACGCAAGACACGCTGCAGAGACTCCAGGGTCGCCGAACTTGTCGCGGCGATTACACGAACATCCGAACTCAGTTCAGCCGCCGCACCGAGCCGACGAAACCGACCGAGATCGAGATAGCTCTGCATCTTGATCTGCGCCTCGGCTCCCAACTGCTCGACGTCGTCCAGCAGCAGACTGCCTCCATCCCCCGTTTGCAGCAAGCCGTCCAGACTGGCTCGGGCCCCCGTAAACGCATCCACCTCGTGGCCAAACAGATTGCTTTCAACGAGGGTTTCATTGCCACTGCACGTGAGTTGCTGTAGAAGATGGCTGGACCGCGATCCAGCTTCGTGCAGCAATCGAGCACAGGTTCGTTTCCCCGTGCCCGGTTCGCCGATCAACAGCACAGGTTTACTCGAGACAGACGCACTGGCCAACAGTCGCCGAGTCTCGTCGGCGACGGCACTGACGCCCACAAAGTCGTCGAAGGGCGAGGTTGGTTTGTGCGCTTGTTCAGCGGCCGCCACAAGCCGAGGCCAGCTGTCATATACCTGTTCTCGGGCAATGACCAACTGAACGTCCTGCAGGCTTAACGTTCGTGTCGCCTGGGGCGAGTGCTGAGGATGATGCTGATAAAGGCGCGCCAACGCGTCGGTTTGCCCCGCACGACAGGCGTCGCGCAGGTCCTTGGATTGGTTCTTGAGTTGGCGTAAATGGATCGGAGACGGCAGTGGCTGCATAGCAGGCCTCTTTCCGTGGAAGTGCCCGATTTCCGCATCTCAGGCTGAAAAGAGGTAGATGTATCCCTCAGATCGAGGGGGCCGGCGATTGCTCGCGCGACAATACAAGTCGGAGGTGGACGCGGTCCTTCCCGCGGACTGGAGGCTCCCCCCATGAGCACTGACAGAATGGTAACCAGGCAGTCGGCAACCAGCAAGCACGTTGTCGAAACAGCAGGATGCTGTCGGAACAGCAGGACGCTTGTCGGAACAGCAGGACGCTGTCGGATGCCCGATGTCGTTGACGGGCCTCCTCGTGCTGCCGATCGTCTGACCATGATTCGGCTACCCATTATCCTACCCGCCGTGCTGACCGTAGCGGTTGCCGCCTACGTCGGGCTCAGTCTCGTCGTCTATGATGGTCTGAGTCGTATCGGCTCAGCCTGTGCCGACAACCAGGCCAATCGACCCGATCATTTTGGTTGTGTCACCGACTGCGATGAATGGCAGGCCTTCGATTTCGAAGCCTATTCCATGCCGACGTATGAGGAAGTTCACTTTCCGAGTCGCGATGGACTGCAGCTATCCGGCTGGTATATCGCAACAGATCCTGATGCGGCGGCCATCATCGTCGTACACGGCTACCAGGTGTGCAAATTCCACCACCACCCGCTGGCGCAAGCGGGCGCCTTATACAGAGCAGGTTTCAATGTGTTGCTCTTTGATCAGCGCGACTGTGGGGATTCGCAGACCGAGGACGGTCGCTCGGCCTATGGCAGCGAGGAATATCTCGACGCCCTGGGTGCCTTCGATTTCTTGCGAAGCCGCGGCTTCGCTGACGAATCGATCGGTATGCACGGTAGTTCTCTGGGTGGTGCAATAACCTTGACCGCCTTTGCTCAAGAACCGCGCCTCAAGGCGATTTTCCTGGATAGTCCGCTGACCGATGGTCGTGCCCAGTTTAGCCAATACACAGGGCTACCCGATGCCCTGTTCCCCGGCGTCGAATGGGCGGCTCGAATCGTGTCGGGAGACACCTTGTTGAGGCACGACCCACTCGATGCCATCAAGGGCGCCCAAGGACGCAGATTGGCTGTCGTCCACGGCACGGGTGATCAGGTCGTGCGTCCCAGTCATACAGACCAACTACTGCAGGTCGCCGCCCAGCACGATGTCAAGATTGAGGTATGGAAACCGACAGGGGTCGGTCATGTAGGCGCCCTGGCCGTCTATCCGCAGGAATACGAACGACGGATGGCAGAATTCTTCAGCCCCCAAGCTCCCACGGCCCCTTGATGGCCAGCGTAATCCCAGGATTCTGAATGTTGACGTAGAGTTCCTGACCATCCGGGGAAAACACGACACCGGCGAATTCGGAGCTGTTGAGCGCATTGCGTCCAAGCTTGTAGAGCGCCCCGTCAGGTGTGACACCCACCAGATGCTGCTGTTCAGGTCCATCCTCGCACAAGACCAGATCACCCCAGGGGGAAACGGTCAGATTGTCGCAGTTCTCGACGACGTCGCTGTCATTTGGTTCGACGAACAGTTCGAGCTTCCCTGGAGACATCGCCTCACCATTGCGCGCCTCATGGGCACTGGGGCGATAACGCCAGACCTGCCCCTTCTGCGCCACACCACCACTTGTGCAGGCAAAATAGATCGCGTCCTGGCCATACCACATCCCCTCACCACGCGCGAAACGAGCCGCCCCTTTGCTGTAGCCCTGCAGACGCAGGTCGTTTTCTGGTGACTCCACATGGTCAATGTCGATCCAGTACACCTCAAGAGCTTGTCCAGGACGAATGGTCGTGGATTCCCAGTTGCGCGTATCAAAACTGGGATGATCATGCACGGCCAACGCCTGGAGCCGCCCACCAGCTTGTAAGTGCCCGATTTTTTCAGGGAGGAACCGGTAGATGAGGCTATCACCAGTATCTTCTGTCTGATAGACGATGCCCGTGGATGGATCTACGGCGACGGCTTCATGATTGAAGCGCCCCATGGCCCGCAAAGGAACCGGCTCTGCTCGTTGGATCTCAGCGGTGGCTGGAACCTCGAAGTTGTATCCGTGATCCTTCTCGTAGCTGCTGTCGCGCCGTTGTGTCGACTCTTCGCAGGTGATCCAACTACCCCAGGGCGTGGGACCACCGGCACAGTTTCTTACGGTGCCCGCAAGACTCAGATACCGCCGCTCGACACGACCATCGCGACTGATGACGATCGTCGTCGTCCCACCCAGACTTGGCGACGTGCCATAACCGTAGTCGTAGAAGCTTTTGGGCGGCACTTCTGCGAGCCCCTCGTTCTGTTCGCCAAAGGCACCGGCCGCAAGGGCACCTGCAGTCAACTCGTGGTTGCAGACCAGCAATGTCCGGCCCTCAGCTGTCGGAAAGGCAGCCATCGCATCCGGCGCCCCAGGCACAAGCAGACCATCGGACATGCTCTCCCCTGTTCGTCCCAGCACGCGATAGCTGAAATGAGCGGGTAGGTCCAGAAGACCCGCAGGATCGGGCCTGAGGGACCCAAATCCGACGCGATACAGATCACCTTCGGCGTTGGCGACATGCCGTTGTAAGCCGCCGAAGCCGAGACTCACGGCAGCGGCGGATTTAAGAAACTGACGTCGGGAAACAGGCATGACTACATCTTTCTTACAGTGAGTTTCGATGGGTGGCGAGGAACTGTCTGTTTGCGTTCCTGTGAGGAATCTGGAGATTTCGATTTCTCACCAGCAGCAGGACATTCATCACCAAAGAGCAGGAAAAGGAATTCCCTTGCAACACTACGCGATCACAGCCTTTAAGGTGGACTGATGGAAGACAGTTTCAGCTTTCGCACCACGAAGGATGGCCGTGTTTTCATCAGCTGGCAGGGACGGCAGGTCGTCATCCTCAAGGGCAAACAGGCGCAGCGTTTTTCGACCCAGTCACAAGGACTCGACGCAGAGGGTATGCAACTGCTGATGGCGCGCATGACAGGTAACTTCAAGCGCGGCAACGAACGCTAGCCTCTTCCTCTGCAGACCGAGCCCTACTCAAGATCCCAGGCACGTCGCCAGACATCGGTCGGTCGCCCCTCATCCGCTTCAATCACGTCGAAGTCGGTGACGATTCTATCATTTTCGGCGAAACCATAGTCGCCTTTCAGTTTCGGGATATAGCTCTGTGTCTCGTCATCACGCCATCCTCTTTTGCTCATGAAGGAGTTGAAGATCAGAATATCCTCTTCGCTGAGGGTCCGACCGTTCTCAAGACACCAGGCCAGCGCCTGCTCATCAGAGGCACCATCCAGCACGACGGCGCTGAGCGCATCGTGATCGACGTGTAGATAGCGACAGGTGCGGCCGTCAAAGCCATCTGCCATTACTGCCAGATACTCTGCCGGCAGTTGACCGCGAGCATGCAGTCGAATTTTATCGAGCATACGACCGAAGTAGAACAGACCTCCTACGCGCTCCCAACAGCTTCGTAATCCTTCAACTTTCATCATCTGGCTTTCTATTCATGTCTGTGAATTCCAACCGCCCTGAAGATATTCAATGGAAACGACGATGACGACAGTCCGTGTTTATTGCGCCGGTCCCCTGTTCAATGACCCGGAAAGAGCAGAAATGCACGCGATCGCTCAGGCACTGGAGAAGGCGGGGTACGAGACGTTTCTGCCGCAGCGAGACGGATTCGAGCTGAGCGATGTCCAACGCCAGTTCGAGACATCCGGCGTCTCACCAGCGCAAGCCAACAGACTAGTGCATCGAAGCATCTTCGACCTGGATATCTATCACCTACTGCAATGGTCACACGCATGTGTTGCCAACATCAATGGTCGTGTTCCAGATGAGGGCACTGTGGTCGAGGCCGCACTTACCTGGGGTGCCGGCCGCCCGTTGGTCCTCTTCAAATCCGATGATCGGGCCCCCTTTGATGGGGAGGACAATCCGATGCTCAGCTGCCTGACCAACCTGCAGATCACAGACTCTGTCGACGCGATTCCGCAGGTAGTGGCAGCTGAAATCGCCAGAGATCGTACTGCAGACGTCGCAGCGACCCTCGCCAGGGGTCACCGTGTGGCTGATGCGGTTTCTGCATCCAGAGAGTCCGAGACGCCCACGGATCCGGGGGAATTGGCACGAACTCTGGCGTCGATCTATGCAGAGGTCTGACACAGTGATCACCGTCCGCCCCCCAGGACCACTCACCATTTCCCAGATCGGACAAGCCGTGTCTGAGCTGAGCGACGTGGACGAAGAATTAGCGACGATTGCGCGCCGACACGGGCCACCGCCGCTGTGGGCCCGTCCGCCCGGATTTGCGACGATCGTCCGCATCATTCTCGAACAGCAGGTGTCACTGAAAGCTGCTGCCACGATCTATCGGCGTCTGCAGTTGCAGGTCGGTCGGGTAACAGCAGCCAGATTGGCTCTATGCCATGTAGACGATCTGCGCGCCGCCGGCATTACAGGATCCAAGTCGAGCTATATCATCGGTCTGGCAGAGGCTGTGAGGGAAGGGCGCATCGATCTGCCCGAACTGCCTCATCTAAGCGACGACCAGGTACGTGCGCGTCTCACCAATCTTCGTGGCATTGGCCCATGGACGAGCGACGTCTATCTGCTGATGGTGCTGCGTCGACCGGATATCTGGCCTGTAGGTGATCTCGCGCTCGCCATCTCCGTGCAGCGCGTGAAAGGCCTGCGCAAGCGCCCGACCGATGACCGCATGCTGCGTATGGCAAAAGCATGGCGCCCGTGGCGTTCGGTTGCCGCACGCCTGCTGTGGCAGGATTACCTGGCCATTCAGAGGAAACGAGCATGAGCCTTGCACAGGCGCGGCAGGTGAGCGAAGGGCTGTATCCGCACCAGGTGGAGGGGCTCGCATTTCTCCTCGGTCGCAAACGTTCCATTCTCGCCGACGACATGGGATTGGGTAAGACACGGCAATCGATCCTGGCCTTCTCTCATGCAGACAGTGGCGGGCCCTATCTCGTGCTCTGCCCCGCGTCTGTGAAGCTCAACTGGCAGCGTGAGATCGCGATGGTCCTGCCAGAAGCGAAGACACACATCGTCGGACCGGCGCCACCTCCGGCACCCGGTTTTGACGGTTGGGTAATCCTGAACTACGACATCCTTGGAAAACACCTCGAAGCCCTTCTCACCCACAACTGGGTCGGCATTGCCTTCGACGAGGCGCATTATCTGAAGAATCATCGCTCGCAGCGAAGTCGTTTTGCACGAACCCTCGTCGATCGCACCGCTGGGGATCCTGTCGTTCACGCGTTGACGGGTACTCCCCTGACCAACAGACCGCGAGATCTGTTCCCGCTACTACAACTCGTTGACCATCCTTTGGGCCGTAGCTTCATGTCCTTTTCTCAACGCTACTGCGACGGGGGCCGCAACGACTACGGACATTGGGTCGCCGATGGCGCCAGCAATGTCGATGAACTGTCTGTGCAACTGCATGGGACCATGTTGCGTCGACACAAGGACGACGTCCTCGACCTACCACCCAAGGTGCGGACCTGGATTGATGTCGAGCTACCCGAACGTACACGAGATGCACTCAACCGTGACGTCATGCAGTTCCTCGATCCAAGCATTGAACCGCAACGCACAGAGCGCGGGTTCCGTAAGGGCATGGGCCGATTGATGTCGACGAGGAAGACCGTTGGACTCGCCAAGAGCCGCTACACCAAGGAATACGTTGAGGGTGCGATTGAGCAGGGCGAGAAGGTCCTCGTCTTCTCGGGTTTCCCAAACGTCCTGCAACGGCTGGAAAAGTACTTCGGCGCGGCATCGGTGCTGCTCACGGGAGAAGTGCCGGTTCCGCAGCGACAGGGCATCGTCGATCGTTTCCAGAATGACGAATCCGTGCGGGTGTATCTGGGACAGATCCATGCCGGTGGCACGGGAGTGAACCTCACAGCGGCACGACAGGTCGTTTTTAACGATCTCGACTGGACACCTGCCAATCATTGGCAGGCTGAGGATCGTGCCTACCGGATCGGGCAAACAGGTAGTGTCAACGTGACCTATATGATCGCACGCGGAACGGTAGAGGAATTT
>Ga0233428_1003626_pt1 | contig 12838 bp, 9 predicted proteins | sample SI_118_April2016_4_FD_179890 | JGI IMG/M metagenome (GOLD analysis project Ga0233428, IMG submission 179890) | Seawater microbial communities from Saanich Inlet, British Columbia, Canada - SI_118_April2016_120_MG | ecosystem: Environmental > Aquatic > Marine > Inlet | place: Canada: British... | reverse complement strand
CGACCCTGCTTTTCAGCATATTGTCGAGCCAGTCCGGGTCCATTTGGGGAGCCGAAGATAACTGTAATTTCGTGTAATCGTGGTGCGGGGACTTCAAATTTAACTTTCCAGGGAACCGGCATTGACGATGTGGCCATCGACGGGAATGGCCTGTCCTGACACCCGGGCGCCCTCCGGCGAGGCCAGGAAAAATGCCATGTTGGCGATGTCCTCAATGGATATGAACGTCCTGAGGGACGAGTCCGCCGTATAGCGGTCGCGGATGATCTGGGCATCAATACCCTTTTGTTCGGACTCCGCAGCAATCACCGCGTCCATACGGGGACCATCGACACTGCCCGGGCAAATGGCGTTGACGCGAATGCCGTATGGGCCAAGCTCCATGGCCAGTGTTTTTGTGAAACCGATCAGCGCCCACTTTGAAGATGCGTAAGGCGCGCGCAATGGATAACCCATCATCCCCGCCGTCGATGAAATATTGATGACCGAACCGGCTCCTGCCTTTTTCAAATGAGGCACCGCCTGTTTGCAGCACAAAAAAGCGCCATCCAGATTGACACCAAGACAGGCCTGCCACGCTGCAAGCTCAATGTGTTCCACCGCCGCTGTTGGCCCGGCGATACCGGCGCAATTGACCAGTCCCGTCAAGCCGCCCATGCCATCGACGGCGGCATCAAACAGGTCGATGACGTTTTGCTCATTTGAAACATCGCAAAGGCTGGATGTCAGGCCGGGACGTTGGGCAAGGGTCTCCAATGCGCTTTTGTCGACATCGGCTATGTGGACGAGCGCCCCTTCGGACAAGAACTTCTCAACAATGCCGGCGCCGATGCCGGAAGCACCGGCGGTGACGATAATTTTCTGTGTCATGGGGATGTTTCCTACAGAGCCAGTCCGCCACTGGCGATAAGAACCTGACCGGTAATAAAATCTGATTCAGGAATACACAACAGATAAACGGCGTTAGCGGCATCTTCTGTCGTTCCGGCCCGCCCAAGCGGTGTCAGGCTTTTGATGGTGTCGATCATTTCAGGCTGTATGCCAGCCTTAATCTCACGCCCACCGACGTCGACCAGATCATCCACGCCGTCGCTTAAAGCCTTCGTCATGCGGGTTTCAATAAGACCGAAGGCGACACAATTAACGGTCACGTTATAGCGTCCCCATTCCTTGCCCAATGATTTGGTCATGCCGACCAGGGCGGATTTTGCGGCGGCGTAATTGAGCTGACCGGCATTGCCAAAAAGACCTGAAATGGACGAGATATTGACGACTTTTCGACACTGGGCCTGACCATCTTCTGCCTCACGTTTGGCGGCCTCGCGAATGAAATCAGCAGCCGCGCGAATGATCCTGAAAGGCGCTTTGGTGTGGACATCCATCATCGCGTCCCATTGCTCGTCAGACATTTTCTGGACCACATTGTCCCAGGTATAACCGGCATTGTTGACGATGATGTCGATACCACCAAAGCTGTCGATGGCGGTGTTGATAAAGCGTTCGGCGAAATCATCAGCGGTGACATCGCCTGTGCAGATGGCGGCCTTGGCCCCCAGTGCCCGCACCGCCTCTGCGGTTTCAGCGGCGGCCTCGTCTTCAAGGTCATTGATGACCACGCTTGCGCCTTCGGATGCCAGTTTAAGGGCGATGGCGCGGCCGATGCCACGTCCTGACCCTGTGACCAGCGCCGACTTTCCTTTAAGTTTGCTCACAGTGCCTCCACATAACACTTGCGTATTTCTCGTTTCAGGGTTTTACCGGCCATATTCCTTGGAAACTCATCAAGTATCAGAAGATCAGCCAGACGCTGGAACTTTGCCCCAACGCGATCGTTGGTCCATTTGATTATTGCCTGTGCATCCCCGGAGCTGCCTTCTTTCAGACGTACGGCGGCGACCGGTTTCTCTCCCCATTTTTCATCCGGGACGCCGAAGACGGCGGCTTCGATGATGTCATCATGGCCGCCCAGGACTTCTTCGATATCCTTTGGATAGACGTTCACGCCGCCTGAAATAATCATATCCTTGATGCGGTCGACAAGAAAAAGAAAACCATCATCGTCGACATAACCGACGTCCCCGGTCAGCAACCAGCCATCAACAATGGCGCTTTCGGTCAAGGCCGGACGTTTGTAATAGCCGGGCATCATCATTGGTGAGCGGCCACAAATCTCGCCGATTTCGCCGGCTGGCAATTCAATACCCTGGGGGTCGATAATTTTGACTTCAAACAGTGGCGGTGGCACCCCGACGGAGCCGGTCTTGGTCATGGAATCCTTGCAATCCAGTACGGTGCACATGCCTTCGGTCAGGCCGTACAGTTCGTAAAAACACCCCGGCAATGCTTTGTTCAAGACTTCTTTATAGGTCAGGGGCAGGGGTGCGCCGACAGACAGGATCATCTCAAGGGAAGACAGCCGGGCCGGATCAAATGCAGGGTGATTGACGATCTCGATAATTTGCGCGGGCACCAGGACAATATGGGTGACTTTCTCCGCCTCAATGCCGTCCAAAACCGCTTTTGCATCGAAGGCGCGGTGTAAAATGTAGGTGCAGCCCACGTACATCCACGGCATCAGGTCGAGCATGGCACCGTTAAAGGCGATGGAACCGGCATGTAGGACAGTGCTTTCGGGGTGCATTCGGAAACTTGAGGCGAATGTCGTGCAATAGTGGCCACGCACATAGTGAGTATGGATGATCCCCTTGGGATCGCCGGTGGTGCCGCTGGTGTACATGATGTTGTAGGTATCGTCGTCGCACAGGCCCGCCTCCGGGGGCTCGTTATCTGCTGCGCCTGCGATCAATTCGCCGTAGGTGCAAAAACCGTCAGGGGCCGACGCGTCGCCGCCGACCAGGATGTATCCATCGTCGCGCACGTTACCCAGGTTGCCGCGAATGTCATTTAAAGTCTCTGCGAAACGGGCATCGGCGAAAACCATGGCGGCGTCTGAATTGGCGATCAGGGATTGCAGGCCAGCCGCTTGCAGCAATGTGCTGGCAGGGACAATGACGATACCGGTTTTGGCGGCCATCCAGTAAAGCGTCATCAACTCGAAGCTGTTGGAGAGTACGGCAAACACATGGTCGCCCTTTTTGAGACCATGCGTCAGCAGGGCATTGCTCAGGCAATTAACGTGTTTGTTGAAGTCGCGAAAACTCAGGCGCTGGTCATCGATGACAAAGCCTAAATGATCGGGCCGGTATCTGGCGTGGCGGGGCAGCAGCGTGCCAATATTCATAAGCTCAAAAACTTTTCATGTGTGTGTAAATGAGGTTATGGAATTTAACAAAGTCAGGCAAGAGACTCTGATGCCTGTGAAGCCGGGTTCATTTTGCCGTCCGGGTCGCCCGCTGTGCCAGCACGATGGCGACGCCACCCAGAGTCGCGGCGGAAGCCAGAACCAGACGCAACGTCAAATCTTCCGACAACAGGGCAACCCCGCCAAAGGAGGCGATGGCGGGAACCGAAAGCTGCACAGTGGCGGCACGGGTGGCGCTTAAAGCGGGCAGCACCGCGTACCAGATAACATATCCGCAGCCCGACGCCAGCGCCCCGGAGGCGACTGCCAAAACCAACCCTGCAGAAGTGCTGCTGAAATCCTGCCAAAACACCAGACTGACGACCAGCACCAGGGGAACACAGTAGGTGAAGTTTCTAGCCGTTGCTTCCAGCGGATCGGTCGCCCCCCTGCCCAACAATGAATAAACGCCCCATGCGACACCGGCGATGGTCATTAGCACCGCACCTAACGGGTCGGGCGCTGTGACTCCCGGGGAAACCAGATAGACCAGCCCGAAAACCGCCAGGGCAAGACCGCCCCATGACAGTTTCGCAAAATGCTCACCGCCGCGCAGGGCGACGACAAACATGGTCAATTGAACAGCGCCAAATAAAATAAGAGCGCCCGTGCCGGCGCCAAGGGAAAGATAGGCGAATGAAAAAAACACCATGTAGGTAAACAACATCGCCGCCGATCGCCAGTTGGCGGTGCTGGGCTGGCGCGGTTTTCGCCTGACCACGACAATCAGGATCAAGGTCGCCGCACCGGCGATCACCCTGAGCGATGCAAAGGAAGCAGCGTCAATCAGTCCCTGCCCCAATGCCTGTCTGCACAGCAATGAGTTGGCGGCAAAGGCCAGCATGGCAACGGCCGTCAACAACACCGTGCGCGACGTGCTGTGGGTGGACTGAGTGGACATGGGTGCTGTCACCTTAAAATAAGTAATAAACACACACGCCATCACTCGACATCAAAAGAAGGCACCGGTCAACTGGTTCTTGGTGCCGTTCAGCCGCGGATTTTCATGACACCGGCCTGTATTTGTTTTTGCAAGTCAGCGCCTGTCATGGTCAGGGGATTGCCAAACGCGATGGCGGTCTTTTCAGATTCGGTCAGGAATACAGAGAGCTCCTGTCGAAACAGCCCAGCGATAGCGGCGTCTTTGGCTTCAATATTGTTCACCGCCTTTTCCAATATGGATTGATCGCGGGTCACCCAGCCAAGTTTTACTGCTTCGATCAACGCCACGGCTTTATCACAAGGCGCGCCTATATCACCGGTAACTGGATGATAGGTTCGGTCAAGACTGTCTTTCAGGCTATGGGTACAACAACTAACACTGGCCGGATAGCGGGACCAAAGGGCTGGCATGTATCTGCCAGGGTCTTGCAGGCACAGGGTGAAATAGATCAATTCACCGGCCAGGAATTCGGCATAAAACCGGTAAGCGCTGGTGGCTTGAAAAAGCTCACTGTCGGATCCGGGGCCAGCGGTCATTTCCTTGAGGGTGTCAGCGATTGTCGGGCCCAAACCATCTGGCCACCCTTGAGCATCGTTGTTGCGGGCCGAACCGACACGGTTGAGTTCAGTCAGGATTTTGACGAGATCATAGGAAACCGGTTCAGGCGCTGTTAACCCTAAAGATTTGTAAAAATTTCCGATAACCTCAAAAAACAAAATCCTTTGGGCAGCCGCCTTGTAATAAATCGGATACCCTGCCCCTTCCAGTGCCCCACGATATCCGCACTGGGAAATGTTCAGTGTTTGCCCGGCCTCGGCAGCCAGTAACACCAGCATGTCTTCGCCCGTACGACCGGTGCCGTCTTCGGCGATATGCATCAGTTGCAAAAGGAAATTAACGATCACCAAAAAATCAAGATCAATGTCATCACGCAACCGTCGCGCCCGGCCATCATCAATTGCAGAAAACAAGGCGTCGCTTATCCCCTGAAGATATCTGGGATGAAGGGTTTCAAACCCTGAGATCATACAGCGGCGTTTTCGGGGTTTGGCCAAATCGTCCATGGTCGGATGATGATGTTCGACCTCTTCGTTTAAATCATGGACACTGAGTCGTTGGCCGACACTGACATTTGCCTCGAAATAGGCGGCGGTCATGTCAAAGAAAACCTGACCAGCCGGTGTTGCGTTTGACAAAGCTGACGGGATCAGGCGGTCTCGAATATGGTCCGAACTGCATCTTAATTGACGATACACGCGAGCCCGGCCTTGCAAGTTTTTTTGGTCGTTCATGGATCATATTTAAGGCACGACCGCCATGATTTGTCACGCAAGGGGAAACATATTTGCGGGTGTACGGTAAAACTGACATTATCAGGCGGTGGCTGAAAATCGACGGCGGCCACATCAAACTGGGGCCTGTTTTAAGGATCGTTTCGTGAGAGATTCACTGTTCCATATCCGCAGGAATGATTCTCTTAGTATCCATTCCCAAATCCGCACGATGCTGGTTTCGGCCATACTTGATGGTCATCTGGCCCCCGGCATGGCGCTGCCTTCGTGCCGCAAGATGTCAACGACCCTTGGTGTATCGCGTAACACCGTCGCCCTGGCTTATCAAAGCCTTGTTGATGACGGCTATCTTTTATCACGCGAACGCAGTGGTTATTATATCAGCGGTGAAAACCTAACTGGCAGAAGCAAAGCCCCTGAGCAGGCCCCCCGTCATAAAGACACGCCGGACTGGGAAGGACGTTTCGGGGTTGAACCTTCAAGCCAGCGAAATATCGACCTGCCGCGTGACTGGCGCTCATATCCCTATCCTTTCACTTACGGGCAGGTTGATCAGGACCTGTTCCCCTTGACCGAATGGCGGGAGTGTTCGCGTCAGGCGCTCAGCAAGTCAGCCATGGAGGAGGATTCCTGCGACATCTTCTGTGATGACGACGCCTTGCTGGTGGAGCAGATCTGTTTGCGTCTGCTGCCGCGCCGCGGCATCCGCGTTAATGCGGATCAGATACTGGTCACCCTGGGTGGCCAGAATGCCATTTACCTGCTCGCTAATTTACTGATGACAGAGAAAACGACGGTCGCATTTGAAGAACCGGGATATCCCGATGTCCGCAATATTTTTTCTCTTAGGACGCCTAATCTGGTTCCCATTCCCGTTGACGACGAGGGCTTGCCCGTCGATCAGCGACTTGATGATTGCGATTATGTTTTTGTCACCCCCAGCCACCAGTCGCCAACCACCGTGACCATGCCGCTTGCCCGGCGCGAGGCGCTGCTTAAGAAGGCTCGTGAAAAACGCTTTCTGATTATCGAGGATGATTACGAACCCGAAGCCAATTATGTCAACGAACCGACACCGGCGATCAAGTCCCTGGATGTCGACGACCGGGTTATCTATGTCGGCAGTTTGTCAAAAACCGTCTTTCCCGGATTGCGTATCGGCTATCTGGTCGGCCATCCCAGATTGATAGCAGAAGCACGCGCCCTGCGACGGTTGATGTTCAGGCATCCCCCCAACAATAACCAGCGGACCGTATCGCTGTTTTTGTCACTGGGTCATTACGACACGCTGGTGCATCGGCTCCACCGATCTTACCGGGCCCGCTGGCAGTGTATGGGCGAGGCGCTCGCAAAGCACTTACCTGACTCGTTTCGAGTGCCGACTTTCGGCGGCAGCAGTTTCTGGATCAGGGGTCCCGAAGGTCTTGACGCCGACGCCTTGGCAAAGGAAGCCTTGCAAAAGGGCCTGATCATTCAGCCCGGTCGGGTGTTCTTTTCATCGCGTAGCGCACCGGCGAATTACTTCCGCCTGGGATTTTCAGCCATTCCCATAGAGCGGATCGAGCCGGGCATTGCTATTCTTACCAGCCTAATCAAGGAATTTACCACTTCTTCATCTGACGTATAAGATCGCCAGCATCTGGCCCTATGCTGCCGGGCACAGGCTGTCTATCAATCATTTAGAATTCAGTTTGGATAAGGAATATTGATCATGACAAAAATGACCACGGAAGAAGCCTTCGTAAAAGTCTTGCAGATGCATGGCATCGAACATGCGTTCGGGATCATTGGTTCGGCCTTCATGCCGATTTCAGATCTGTTCCCGAAAGCCGGCATTCATTTTTGGGATGTCGCCCATGAAACCAACGGCGGCCTGATTTGTGACGGCTATACGCGCACAACCGGCAAGATGGCGATGGCGATAGCCCAGAACGGACCGGGCATCACCGGCTTTGTGACGGCGGTCAAAACGGCATACTGGAACCACACCCCGATGTTGCTGGTCACCCCGCAAGCGGCCAACAAGACCATTGGTCAGGGCGGCTTTCAGGAAGTCGAACAAATGGCCCTGTTCAAGGACATGGTCTGCTATCAGGAAGAAGTTCGCCATGCGACCCGGGTCGGTGAAGTTCTCAACCGTGTTATTGAAAAAGCGATCCGTGGTTCGGCCCCGGCCCAGATCAATGTTCCGCGGGATTTCTGGACCCAGGTGATCGATATTGAGCTGCCGCAGATCGTCAGGCTGGAACGCCCTGCCGGTGGTGCTGTGGCCATAGCCGATGCGGCAAAACTTTTATCGGAAGCCAAGTTCCCGGTGATCCTTTCAGGTGCCGGTGTTGTTATTGGCGGGGCCATTCCCGAATGTCAGGCTTTGGCTGAACGTCTTGATGCGCCGGTTGCCAGTGGTTATCAGCACAACGACAGTTTCCCCGGCAGTCACCCGCTGGCCGCAGGGCCGCTCGGCTACAACGGCTCGAAGGCAGCCATGGAACTTATCGCCCAGGCCGACGTGGTGCTGGCTTTGGGAACCCGGCTCAATCCGTTTTCAACCTTGCCCGGTTATGGCATTGATTACTGGCCCACGAACGCCAGTATCATTCAGGTCGATATCAATTCCGACCGTATTGGTCTGGCCAAGAAGGTCTCGGTCGGTATTTGCGGCGACGCCAAACTGGTTGCCAGGCAAATTCTTGATCAGCTTTCGGCGAACGCCGGTGACGCAGGGCGCGAAGAGCGTAAAGCGACAATCCATCAGGCCAAGTCATCGTGGCTGCAGGCGCTTTCCAGTATGGATCATGAAGACGATGATCCGGGCACCGACTGGAATGCAGAGTCCCGCAAGCGCGACGCCGACCTGATGTCACCGCGTCAGGCATGGCGCGCTATCCAAGCTGGACTTCCAGAGGACGCAATCATATCAAGTGACATTGGCAACAACTGTGCCATCGGCAATGCCTACCCGACTTTCGAGGAAGGCCGTAAGTATCTCGCCCCCGGCCTGTTCGGCCCGTGCGGATATGGCTTCCCGTCGATACTTGGGGCCAAGATCGGCAATCCCGATACCCCGGTTGTCGGTTTTGCCGGTGACGGCGCTTTTGGGATCTCCATGAATGAAATGATTTCTTGCGGCCGCGAAGAATGGCCCGCCATCACCATGGTGATTTTCCGTAACTATCAGTGGGGTGCGGAAAAGCGGAACTCGATCCTGTGGTACGACAACAACTTCGTCGGCACCGAACTGAACCCCGACCTGAGCTTTGCCAAAGTCGCCGAAGGCTGTGGCCTGAAAGGGGTTTCGGTCAAAACGCCGGAAGCTCTGACCGAAGCCCTGAAAGTTGCCTGCAAGGCGCAGGACGACGGGGTGACGACGTTTGTCGAAATCGTCCTCAATCAGGAACTGGGTGAGCCGTTCCGCAGGGACGCGATGACGGCACCGGTTGAAGTTGCTGGTATTGACGCCAGTGATATGAGACCGCAAAAGACTTAAAAAGCCGGTGGAGATGCTTGTTTTGTAGATGGTGCTTTCGGGTATCGGCTTGATGCGGGTAGTCTCTGACTTATGAAAACAACAAGTAACAACATTCTTGTCGTTAACGCCGGTTCTTCGAGCGTCAAATTTGCGCTTTTTTCACTGGCTTCAGACCAGCCCTCGGCCATCTTGAAGGGCCAGGTCTCGGGAATTGGCGCCACTCCTGTTATTGATGCCCGGGACGGGCAAGGGAACATCATTTCCTTTGCCCGTCCATCGGGCGGCATCAACACCCATGAGGATGCGTTTGAAGCCCTGATTGACTGGCTTGAGGCGCGTGGTGAATCGGTGGCTGGCGCCGGTCACAGAGTCGTCCACGGGGGCGTTGATTTTACCTCCCCGGTTCGGATTGATGAGAAAACTCTTGTCGCCCTTGAAACCCTGATACCGCTTGCCCCTCATCACCAACCATTTAATCTTGCGGCGATCAGGGCGCTTGCGGCGCGGCTTCCTGACGTGCCACAGGCAGCCTGCTTCGATACAGCATTCCATGCCAGCCAGCCCGCCGAGGCGCGCGAGCTTGGCTTGCCCGCTGTGTACGCCGAAAGAGGGGTCAGGCGCTACGGCTTTCACGGCCTGTCCTACCAATCTGTGGCCGCAGCGTTTCCTGCCATTACCGGCGCGGCATTGCCGTCGCGGCTGGTTATCGCCCATTTGGGCAACGGCGCCAGTATGTGCGCCCTCAAAGACGGCGAGTGCGTCGCTACGACGATGGGCTTTTCGACACTCGATGGCATTCCCATGGGAACCCGCAGCGGTTCTGTTGATCCCGGTGTGCTGTTGCATTTAATGCGCGAAGACGGGGCGTCCTTAACCGAACTTGAAGACCTGCTCTATAACCGCAGCGGCCTGTTGGGGATTTCAGGGACCAGTCAGGATATGCGGACATTACTCGAAAGTGACGACCCCCGCGCTGAAGCAGCGGTTGCATTTTTCTGTTACCGGATTTCCCGTGAGTTGGGTTCACTGGCAGCAGCCCTTGGCGGTTTGGACGCGCTGGTGTTTACGGGCGGCATTGGTGAGAACGCGGCCCCTGTGCGCGCCCGGGTGCTCAGGCAAGCGGCCTGGTTGGGCCTCGCCATTGATGAAGAAGCCAATAACAACGCGGGACCATGCATATCTACAGGCGGTAGCACGGCTCAGGCATGGGTCATTGCGACACAGGAGGAGTTGACAATCGCCAACCACACGAAGGTGGTATTGGAACTGTAAAGTCTTAAATTTAAAGGATTTTTCTCTAACTGTCCCACATGCTTGCGGATAATTGGCCCTTGTCATCGAGGGTGCTGTACGGGACCGTCTCTGTGCCTGGAGTAGAGCTCAGCATTCTTGAGTGGTTGACGAATGAAATCCATTGGCACAGACTAAACTTAAGTAAGAAAAGAATCATAAGTCGAAATAGACAAATCAATAACAAACACAACAGGGAGTTAACAGAATGAGTAAGAAGACGAAATCCCAATTGTCGACCGAGGCGACTTTGCTGGCTGCCAGCAAAGTGACTCGCCGTTCGGTGGTCAAGGGCGTTGCCGTGGTTGGCGCCGGTGCGGTCGCCGCGCCGATGTTTATCAAGGACGCGCTGGCCGCCAAGGAAATCAATATCCTAATGTGGTCCGACTATCTGCCCGAAAAATTCATGGGCGATTTTACGTCAGCCACCGGCATTAAAATCAATTACACCGGCATCGGCTCGAACGAAGAAATCATCAACAAGATGAAGGCCAATAAAGGCCAGGGCTTCGACATCGTTTCCCCGACCAATAACCAGGGCCTGGAATGGGGTCCGCTGGAACTGTTGCAGCCGTTTGATATGGGTAAGGTTCCGCTCGACAAGGTCAACCCGGCTATGTCGAAAATCGGTGATGTTGACTGGAGCTTCAATGGCAAAGGCTCTCACTGGTTGCCGCACATTTGGGGCACCGAAGGCATTGCCTGGCGTACCGATAAGTGGACACCATCAGGCGGCGCACCCAGCTACGGCGACGTCTGGGCCGATGAAAATGCCGGCAAGACCATGGGTCGTCCGCACTCAATGATGCTGGGCGCCGGACTTTACATGGAAACCATCGGCGAGCTTTCCCATGGCGACATGTGGAAGGCGTATCAGTCTGAAACCAACATGCGCCCGATCTGGGACAAGGTCACCTCGTGGGTCATCGCCCGCAAGAAGAACCTGAAACTTCTGTGGAACGATGCTGACACCCAGAAAAACGGCCTGCTCAATGAAGGTGTTATCGTTGGTCAAACATGGGATGGCCCGCCTTTGGCGCTGAAAAGTGCTGGTGAGCCGGTTATGTATCAGGCTCCTAAAGAAGGCTCTATGGCCTGGGTTGACGGCATGGCAATGCCTATTGGTGCGAAGAACACCGATGAAATCTATGAATTCATCAAGTTCTCCTACAACGCCAAGGATGCTGGTGTGGCCATCGATTCACATGGTTACAATTCCCCGGTTCTGGGCGCTGACAAGTTTGCTGGCGCGGCCTACAAGAAGAATTTTTCGGATGCTTATCCCGGCGATTCTCTGGCCAACCTCAACCCGTGGCCGCCACAGGCCCCTTGGTATGCTGAAATTCGTACCGAGTATGTAAACAAGTTCAAGAGCGCTTAAGCGTCGAACCTGTTGAAAATTACCCCCCGGGCGCTCTCAAGCGTCCGGGGACACGTTTCGGTCGGGGGAGTATCAAATGAGTGAAGGCGTAGGCGTCAATCTGCAGGACGTGTGGATCCGTTTCGGGGACTTTGTCGCCGTTCGTGAAGCCAACGTTGATATTGAAGGCGGCAGTTTCTTCTCGTTCCTTGGCCCTTCGGGTTGCGGGAAAACGACGATCCTGCGGGCTGTTTCCGGCTTTCTTGAACCCAGCGATGGCAAGGTTCTGATCGGTGGAAAGGACATGGCCGGGATCGGCCCCAATAAAAGACCGACGGCACTTATTTTCCAAAACCTGGCACTTTTCCCGCTGATGAAAGTCTGGGAAAACATTACCTTTTCACTTGAAGTTCAAGGCGTTGGCGCCGCTGACCGGCGTAAACGCGCTGACGAGTTGCTCGAGATGATTGCGCTGACCGGTCAGGGTGACAAACTTCCTTCAGAATTATCCGGTGGCCAGAAACAGCGCGTTGCCATTGCCCGCGCCTTGTGCGCTTCGCCAGATGTTCTTTTGCTTGATGAGCCGCTTTCGGCCCTTGATTTGAAGTTGCGCCAGCACATGCGCACCGAGCTCAGGCAAATCCAGCAGCGCGTCGGCATTACCTTTATTTACATCACCCACGATCAGGGCGAAGCCCTGACCATGTCAGATAGCGTTGCCGTCATGCGTCATGGCATCATTGATCAAATCGCCGACGGACAATCCATTTATGACGACCCGGCAACCCCGTTTGTCGCCTCGTTTGTTGGCGAGAACAATGTCTTCAGAGGCAAAATCAAATCCATCGATAACGGCATGGCGGTGATCACCACCAATCGAACCGGTGACCTGCGCTCGCGTGTCGGCACATCGGTCAAGGCGACCATGAAAGTGGGCGACGAGGCGATGATCTTTATCAGGCCAGAGGCCCTGAGCATTGCCGAAAACAGCGAAGCTTCAGATCATCGGATCAAGGCCCTGGTCACCAATGAAGAATTTGAAGGCCAGGCCTATAACGTTTTCCTTGAAGGCGGTGAGGGCAAGGAAATCAAGATGTCGCTGGTCAATCAGGGCAAGGTCCGCCAGTCATCCATGGGCAAGGACATGTTTATGGAATACGACCCCGAACAGTCGATCGTCCTG
>Ga0233428_1003616_pt1 | contig 12863 bp, 10 predicted proteins | sample SI_118_April2016_4_FD_179890 | JGI IMG/M metagenome (GOLD analysis project Ga0233428, IMG submission 179890) | Seawater microbial communities from Saanich Inlet, British Columbia, Canada - SI_118_April2016_120_MG | ecosystem: Environmental > Aquatic > Marine > Inlet | place: Canada: British... | reverse complement strand
GATGAAGTAAATCAACAACGTTTACATCTTCAGCTCGTTGCATGTCAACTCTTTGCATGTTTCGAGTTGCTAATGCAAGTTTTTCATCTTTACCAGCGACTAGTACTAATGTTGTCTTTCCAACTCCTGGCATAACTGATCGGAGTGTTGCGAACGTTTTAGTCTTTGCGTCTTCAGGCATTTGTTCTACCACCATCAGGGTGTCAGAGCTTACCTTGTCTGAAAGACACATAGTAACCGCTTTCTTGTTCATCTTTCTGTTTACTTTTTGTACAAAATTTCTATCGTTTCTTGGACCAAAAGTTACCCCACCACCTTTCCAGATTGGTGAACGTGTAGAACCGTGACGAGCACGACCTGTTCCTTTTTGCTTCCAAGGTTTTCTACCACCACCACGAACTTCACCTTTTGTCTTTGTGTGAGCCCATGGCTGACGTGCATTTGCTTCAAGAGCAAGATACACTTGGTGAACCAATGTTTTGTTTGGAGCAACTGCAAATACTTCATCAGCAGCGTCAAGCTCACCTGACTTTGTTCCTTGATTGTTATATACAGGAAGTTTCATATGCAACTATTTAGCTGATTCCTCAGTTGCTGCTACCGGAACTTCCGCTTCAGCTGGTGAATCTTCTTTTGGTGCTTCTTCAACTGTTTCAGGAGTTGCTGGAGCTTCTTCTGCTTCTGCTTTTGGAGCAGCTTTTTCTTTTGCAGGTTCAGCTTTTGCTTCTCTTACTGGTTCGATTTTCCCTTCACTTGTCTTGATGATGAGTAGTCCACCGCGAGCACCAGGAATGGCACCTTTGATAAGCAATTCACCGTTTTCAAGATCAATGTCAAGAATTTCGAGATTTTTTACTGTTACGCGATCAACACCCATGTGTCCACCCATCTTTGTACCTTTAAATACACGAGCTGGACCTGTGGCTCCAATAGAACCTGGCATTCTGTGCTGATCTTTGTGTCCATGAGTTTTTGGTGATCCTTTAAAGTTCCAGCGTTTTACAACACCTTGAAACCCTTTACCTTTTGATGTTCCTACTACTTCTACTTTTTCACCTTTTTCAAAGATGTTTGCAGTGAATGTATCACCTCTTTCAAGACCATGGTCATCGCTTTTTGTTGCGATGTCACGCATAACCTTTACCGCTTTAAGACCTTGTAGATGTCCTTGTTGCGCTTTTCTTAGGCGAAACTGCTTTTGATCTCCAAATCCGATTTGAACTGCACTTACGTTATCACGTTCAGCAGTTTTAACTTGTGTTACTACACATGGGCCAGCCTTAACACGAGTAACGGGCACTACACTGCCGTCCTCACGAAATACTTGCGTCATGTTGAGTTTTGTTCCAAGAATGAACTTCATACCTTTATCAATTAGGCCAGAGGACCTTCATCCATCTAAAAAACTAGAAGCAGTGCCCCCAAACAACTTGCTTAGGACATACTTCTAGCTTTCTACTTAAGAAAACGTTGTGACAGGGTTATTTTAATCGAACAGATCTCCATACCTACTTTTTGCGGGGTAGATGTTTTTCTCTTGCGAACAAGGAATCTTATCTACACTACGAGAGTAAGCGATTTTTTGATGTGGCCATAGTGTACATCTTATGTGATGCACTGTCAAGCCACTTATGTGGGTACTTTTGTAAGGGACTTCCGAATGAGCTATTCAGCGCTCGTCTCCCCTCTCCTTCAGCGGGGAGATGAGCGCTAAAACGCATCATCTTTACATCATTTTGATCTCTAGATCCACACCACTTGGTAAGTTCAAGTTCATGAGCGCATCTACAGCCTTTGGTGTTGGGCTGAGAATATCAATGAGTCTCTTGTGAGTTCTCATTTCGTACTGCTCTTGAGCTGTTTTATGAACAAATGTTGATCTGTTCACAGAAAACTTATTGATTGTGGTAGGAAGTGGTACTGGACCAACAACCGTTGCACCATTGCGTTCAGCAGTTTCAACAATTGTTTTTACCGCAGCGTCGATGATTTTATTGTCGTAAGCACGCACTTTGATACGTACTCGTGGACCTTCTTGTTTTTTTTCTTCTTGTTTTTCTTCTTTTGGCATAAATGCGTCGATAAAAGAGCGAATTGAATCACCAAGAGGGGCAACTATGTGCCCCTCTATGAGTGAATCTTACTTGACGATTTTTGTTACTACCCCAGCACCTACAGTTCGACCACCTTCACGGATCGCGAATCGCATTTCATCTTCCAAAGCAACTGGAACGATGAGCTTGATAGTTAGGTTAATTGTGTCACCTGGCATTACCATTTCAGTTCCTTCAGGAAGTACACATTCACCAGTTACATCAGTTGTACGGATGTAAAATTGTGGTTTGTATCCCTTGAAGAACGGTTTGTGACGTCCACCTTCTTCTTTTGTCAAAGCGTATACTTTCGCTTCAAATTCAGTATGTGGAGTAATTGTTCCTGGTTTAGAAAGAACTTGTCCACGTTGAATGTCTTCTTTTTTCACACCACGAAGGAGGATACCAGCATTATCACCAGCTTCACCTTGTTGGAGTGATTTGTTAAACATTTCAACACCTGTAACAGTTGTTTTTGAAACTTCCTCTCCCATTCCTACAATTGCAATTTCTTCACCAACTTTTACAACACCACGGTCGATTCGACCAGTAACTACTGTTCCACGTCCTTCAATTGAAAATACATCTTCAATTGGCATCAAGAAGTCTTTATCAAGAGCTCTTTCTGGAGTTGGAATGTAATCATCCAAAACTTTAAGAAGATCCAAGATTGGCTTTGAAGCCGCTTCATCTGAAGGATTTTCAACAGCTTTAAGAGCACTACCACGAATAATTGGAGTAGTATCTCCTGGGAATTCGTATTTGTTCAAAAGATCTTTAATTTCTTCTTCTACAAGGTCAATAAGTTCTGGATCAGTAACTTGATCGATCTTGTTCAAGAATACCACGATGTAAGGTACACCTACTTGACGAGCAAGCAAGATGTGTTCTCTTGTTTGTGGCATTGGACCGTCTGCAGCTGAAACGACGAGGATTGCTCCATCCATTTGTGCAGCACCGGTAATCATGTTCTTTACGTAATCAGCATGACCTGGACAGTCAACGTGAGCGTAATGACGTGCTTCAGTTTCATATTCCACATGAGCAGTCGCGATGGTAATACCACGTGACTTTTCTTCTGGAGCAGAGTCGATTTCATCGACATTCTTAGTTTGAGCAGTCAAACCATGTGCAGCAGCAACTTTTAAGATAGCTGCTGTAGTGGTTGTCTTACCATGGTCAACGTGACCGATAGTACCGACATTCACATGCGGTTTATTTCTTTGAAATTCCTCAGCCATACGGCAAATTCGTTCCCCGCACTGCACTCGAGTGGTCGAAGCAGTTTTGTAATCCAGCGGTGTACATGGGTCTCCCCATGCATGTTTGTAAATAGATATAAAATATGCCTTTTTAGGGCGACGGGATTATACCTAAATTTAAAAGCCTCGTCAAGTTCCGAGGCCCTTATATGGGGATAGCATTGAGTACTAAATAGGTTCATCAAGAAAAACATGTGGCTGAACGTCATCGAGCCGTCTCTCTGGAGCCGTAAATTCATATGCTTTTCCCTCTTGTGTAGCCTTTTTTGGAACATTTCTATATGCTTTTTTTGTCATCTCCCATCTAAGCGGCATTGATGGAATTGGCGTTTCATACAGATACTCTTCGTCAGAAGATTCCGCCTCAACCTCTACTGATTCATTCGGAACTACCTCAAGGCCCGGTTCTTGTTTTATAGCTGCATCGGCTGCAAGTCGTTCCTCTTCTTCATGTTCTTCCTGCATTTGTTCTGAAATTTCTTTATATTCAGCCCGAATCCTGTCTTCTCTCCAGCTACAAATATCTCTATTTGCATCTTCTACAAAGATTTCTGGCGTAAATGCCTGTGGCTCTTCCATAATAACAGCTGCCTCTTCCACTTCTTCATGCATGCAGCACATATCATCTCCTCCATAAGCCAGTTCTATCAGATATTCGTACTCATCAAGCGAGAGCATCACAACATCTCCCTCCCCTTCTTCAGAGAGAAGGACAAGTTTGTCGCCTGTCTGATTGACGATTTTTTTGAGTTGTTTTAATCTATCACTCATAAGAAAATAGGAATATATCGATTATATCGAGGGTTTCTCTACTCGTCAAGTCAAGTATCCCCTATACATTTTTATAATAGAAAAGCCCGACCGAAGTCGAGCTCTACCCCTTCTCCGCGCGATTGCGCGAAGCCCACACCATCAGCGATGGCAGAACATGGCCCCCTGGTGGGTCTCATGCGTTGATCGTCGAATCGCGCTGGGCCCAGGATCAGGCCTGCTGAGATCCTTGCGGCAGATTATGCCTGGCTGCACGAGGAGAATGCAAATCCCTTCTTCAGGACAGACAATCTCACCGAGCCCCTTAGGAGCCCCAGGCACTCCTTCAGCCCTCAGATGTCTGAAGGAAAAACGCCAGTTCGTAGCGTAGATGTGGCAACGAGTGCTCCACTTCTGATCCAGATTTTCATCCAGACAGACGGCACGAACCGCGAGCGGAGTACCCGGCTCCTTCAGCTTCTTAGTCATAGGCGTGGAGACTCCCCCACAGCCGATCACTAGCAGACACAGCATGAGGCAGCGCATAGCGTACCTCCTTTTGGTATGACCCCACTCAAGGTGGGGAATAAATGAACTTACCATACTTAGGCACGCTTGTCAAGAGACAAGGCTAGACCTAATGAAAAAATTGGAAAACTCAGTTTTTATTGATAAATAACAAAAAACACCCACCTATGGTGAGTGTTTTTCGATTCGCTACCAATTAGCTTTGCAAAGTTGCAAGAAGTCCACATGTTACACGTGACAAAGATGAACGTCTAATCGATCCCTGCATATCGAGATATGCAAGTCGACAGAGTCACTTCCTGGTTTCCCAGGAGCATTCTCCAGAAAGGAGGTGATCCATCCACAGCTTCCGCTACGGATGCCTTGTTACGACTTTACCCTGATCGCTGATCTTACCTTCGTCCCCATACAGGGCCTTCGGGCACTACCAACTCTCGTGGTATGACGGGCGGTGAGTACAAGACCCGAGAACGTATTCATCGCGCCGTGGCTGATGCGCGATTACTAGCGAATCCAACTTCATGCAGGCGAGTTTCAGCCTGCAATCCGAACTGAGACCGGTTTTTTGGGATTAGCTCCCCCTTGCGGGTTGGCAACCCATTGTACCGGCCATTGTATCATGCGTGTAGCCCCAGACGTAAGAGCCATGCTGATTTGACGTCGTCCCCACCTTCCTCCTCGTTACCAAGGCAGTCTCCTATGTACATTTAACATAGGATAGGGGTTGCGCTCGTTACCCGACTTAACGGTACACCTCACGGCACGAGCTGACGGCAACCATGCAGCACCTGTATAGCAATCCTCGAAGGGGGCCTCTGTTTCCAAAGGCTTACAGCTATATGTCAAGTCTGGGTGAGGTTCGCCGCGTATCATCGAATTAAACCGCATGATCCTCCGCTTGTGCGGGTCCCCGTCTATTCCTTTGAGTTTTAGTCTTGCGACCGTACTTCCCAGGCGGTGCACTTAACGCGTTAGCTTTTTTCAACGGCACTGGAAGGGTCGAAACTTCCAATACCTAGTGCACATCGTTTACAGCGTGGACTACGGGGGTATCTAATCCCCTTCGCTACCCACGCTTTCGTCCATGAGTGTCAGGCATGTTCTAGCAGACTGCCTTCGCCTTTGGTGTTCCTATAGATATCAGCGCTTATTACGACTACACCTATAGTTCCGTCTGCCTCTCCCAGCCTCAAGCCTTACAGTATCACTGGCAGTCCTGATGTTAAGCATCAGGATTTGACCATTGACTTATAAAGCAACCTGCGGACGCTTTACGCCCAATAAATCCGGACAACGTTTGAGGTCTCTGTATTACCGCTGCTGCTGGCACAGAGTTAGCAACCTCTTATTCATATGGTACCGTCACAAATTCTTCCCATATAAAAGCAGTTTACACCCCGAAAGGCGTCTTCCTGCACGCGGCATTGCTCCGTCACACTTTCGTGCATTGCGGAATATTCTTGACTGCAGCCTCCCGTAGGAGTCTGGGCCGTGTCTCAGTCCCAGTGGGTCGGGTCACGCTCTCACGCCCGATACTGATCGAAGTCTTGGTAGGCCTTTACCCCACCAACTAACTAATCAGCCATAGGCCCCTCTTCGAGCGAAAAACTTTACATGAGAATGACTTGCGTCCCCTCATGACTATCGGGTATTAATCCATCTTTCGATGAGCTATCCCCGACTCGAAGGTAGGTTACCAATGTGTTACTCTCCCGTTTGCCGGTCCGTACCCCATATTTCCGAAGAAAAGCGGGGCCGATCCCTCGACTTGCATGCCTTAGACATGCCGCCAACGTTCGTCCTGAGCCAGGATCAAACTCTCAATGAAAACTGTCTCACGACAGTGTTGAAAGTTATAATCTTTTCTCTTGGAAAAGAGAAAAGGCTAAGTTCTTTGTTGGTTTGTTGTTTGTTTGTTTTGTTTGAATAGACGTTCGTTTCCTTGTCACATGTAATATGTGAACAATGTTTTGAACTTCACCTTACAATTTTTGCAAAATTGTAATTGGTTGCGAATTGTAATGAGCAATCTTTTTTCACCGAGCCGTGTTTCAATCCAGCTTGGAGTAAAGAAAAAAGAGAAACTGTTTCATGAGCTCGAATTGTTTCCAGCTCATGATGTCGTTACTCTTTTTTTCCCAGTCCCTTGATTCAAGGCTTAGGAAAATTATTTGTTGTCAATGTCGTCAATTGATTGCTCGCATATTATATAGAGGCTTCGGTAAAGTGTCAAGCATAGAGTCTGGGGATAATGGGGATAAGTTGATTATATATAGGCTTACATCTACTTACGCTTATTATCTATATCTTGCCAGCACCTTCTAAATCCAAAATGTATGAGGAAATATATGGCCTATAGGCTTCCTTCAATGAAGGTAAAAGTGCCTGATAACTGCCTAATTTACCCTTACAAGATGAAGCGCCACAGGCACATCTCAAATCTTTTTCAGTTTGCAGCAACAGTGATGAGTCATACCTCACGATAATCATTGCATAATCAATGGTAAGGTGCTCTCCCTTTTGAATATCACGCATGGCGACAACAACGGTACGACCCTTGATTCCAGTATTTGGTTCACATGAATGATTCATATTTGAAAAAGGTGGCAAAGGGTCCACAAACAACCAGACATCTTCTCCATCCCAATAGATTGGAATGGTATAAATTGACGGAACCGATACAGTAGCACCAGCCAATACGTATATCGATTCTCCTTTTTTTATATTTCTTTTTGCAAAAATACCCTTTCCTATATTTGCACTTACTTCCTTTGTCTCAATATTTTTTTCTATATCAAAAAATGAAAATGAGCACTCTTTACTCGATAAATCTATTTGATTATCAGATACAAACATATGCTGTTTTAACGCAAATCAATTAAACGCTGCGTAGAAAGATTATATTGATGATGCTGATATTTATTCTTTGGGTTATCTAATCCAAGTAAATTATGAGCATAAAGATATCGTTCGCTTTCTAGTGGCTCCCCTGGATAGCAATTAAGTACCCACTGTTCATGATGATTGATATACGCATTAGGCAAAGACACTACTCCCTTTGCCAATAAATACAATACGGTGATTTCCTCCAAAAAGAAGTCAGCTTGCCCCTGTGTCAACCTTCTTTCCTGGGCATCTCTTTTTATAGCACGCCTAAATGAATCATCTTTTTTGTATATTTCTTTTATCTTCTGCAAATATAACCCGAGATCTCGAAATTCTAATAGCAACTGCGCCCAAGTGAAAAAAGAAAATGATGGAATAATCCATGCTGGATTTTTTTCAAGAAGCTTAAGCATACCGTTTTTATGAGAACTCATTTGGTTTACGTATGTATTTCTAAGTTTTCGTGCTGAAAGTGTTGCCGTATGCATATACAAATAATCTGCATACAAAAATGATAAACCAATACCTTCGGTTCTTTGAATCTTTTCACAAAGCTGCTCAATATGTTTCATGCATGATGCTGCAGACTGAGCATTATCAATCCTCGCCATCGAAATGCCAAACAAAATCATGCCTTTTGACTTGGGCAATTGATTGATATCAAAGGAGTCATCCATACATGAAAATTACTTACTTTATTTATTTTTTCGCCACCTCTCAATTTTTCCATGATCACCGCTAAGGAGCACATCTGGCACTTTCCAGCCCTTAAAATCCACTGGCCGTGTGTATTGTGGATACTCTACTTCTACTCCTGATTCATCTACTAAATGATTATGCGATTCGTCTTTTAATGACTCTGGGTTCCCAAGGACACCCGGTACTAATCGACTCACAGCTTCCACAATAGTAAGCGCACCAAGTTCACCACCGGCAAGCACATACGGCCCAACAGAAATTTCTTCGTCAATCATGTGGTCAACCACGCGCTGATCAATGCCTTCGTACCTGCCGCAAATAAGAACCAGCTCATCGAGTTTACTCCACTGCTGCGCTATTTTTTGATCAAACTGTCTTCCTCTAGGAGAAAGAACTACTGTGCGTGTTTTCTTTTTCAGCGATCCGTTAAATATCTTTTTTACCTTTGTAAGCCCATCAACCTTCCCAAAAGGAATTGCATCGATTGATTTCAGTGCTTTATATATAGGCTCTGGTTTCATAACCATGCCTGCTCCCCCACCATAGGGCGTATCGTCTACTGTACCGCGGGTATCTGCAGAGAATTCACGAATATTAACAGCGCTAACAGTAATTACGTCCGCCGCTTGTCCGCGTTTCAAAATGCTCTGAGACGAATAGTCTGTAATCATTTCTGGGAAAATAGTGAGTACTGAAAATTTCATATTTAGGTGATAGGTTTGATATGAGACCAAAAACGTTCATGTAAATAATAGAACAACATTTTTGCAACGACCTCTATTGCCCCGACTTCTAGCATGGTGCTAATTTCCCCTGTAAAGAGGTATACAAGCGCCATAGTAGTAAGTGACGCAATAACTCGCCAACTGATTGTTTTGGCTAGAGAGCGCTTATGTGAGTCCGCCATATACCGCTAGATAAACATAAAAAAGTGAAAAAGGCAAGAGGGGCAGCAGCCCCTCTTTGTCTTTACATGAAGCAGAATCCGCAGGACCTAATGTCTAGTCCTTGCGCCTCAGCTTCTGTACGTAAGTAACTTTCATCGGAATTGAATTCTGCATTATGGGTACACACGTATTCTGTGTCGCACTGTACACCGTTTGCTACAGGCTCAGGTTCAGGTTCTGGCTCAGGAGCACAAGATGGATCAGCACTACACTGGTTATCGTCACAATCCGTTTGGCCATTTCTATCATTATCTACCCTATCACTACAATCAAATTCCGTTTCACCACAGTCGTTTTGGAAATCATTTCTACATTCTCCACCACTACAGGAATCTTCTGTACACTGATCTTGATCTGCACAATCCGCGTCAACGCGACATTCTGGTTCTGGTTCTGGAGCACAAGATGGATCAGCGCTACACTGATTGTCATCACAATCCGTCTGACCATTTCTATCATTATCTACCCTATCACTACAATCAAATTCCGTTTCACCACAATCGTTTTGGAAATCATTTCTACATGCTCCATTGTGACAACTATCATTCGTACACAAGCTATTATCATTACAATCAGCATCTTGTCGACATTCTGGTTCTGGCTCCGGTTCTGGAGCAACTTCAGCCTCGCAAGCACCGCAACTATGGAACTCAGCCCATGCTGGAATGTCTTCTTGATTCATGGTGCGCTTATCGGCATCAATCCACACACACACCTGTCTTTCCTGACACTGAGGGAATACAAATTCTGGAGCTTCTTCAATTTCTCTTTCTGGCTCAGGTTCAGGCTCTTCAACTTCATCTACAGGAATAATACATTGACCGCAAGAAATGAATTCTGCACCTTCTGGAGCTTCACGTTTTCCATAGGATTCTTCGTTTCCTCGATGACGCACGCAGACTAATTCTTCTGCACATTGAGCAAACGCTTCCTCAGGTTCTTCTTCAATATCTAGTTCAAAAAATGCACGATTATTGTTTTCATCACTCTCTTCAACCGCTCCCAAATAATCGACTTCTACCTGAATTACCCGCGCACTTCCATTCCTTACCGAATCAGCAATTGGTACATGTACTGTTTGCTCTGTTCCCGGCGCAATTGATGATTCAATGCGGAATCCAGGACCATCGTCTAACTCATCTGATCCTGAAGTAGCATGACTAAATACTGATACTTCCGCCGCATTTTCTCCGGTAAATTCATATATACTTCCTCTATTTTCAACGGTTACTCGCAAAAAATCTCCAATGAGCTCAACGCGAACTGGAACTAAATCTGGAAGCTCATCATCATCTCTTGATTCACGTTGCAAGTCTGCTGTTTCTTCTTCTGACAAGAGTTCCACTTCAGCTACTTGCTCGTTAAACACATCTCTTGCTATATCATCATCTTCAAACGCTTCTAACATTAGATCAAGCGATTGATCTTCAAGCTTTACGCGCAGTTTTATTTCTCGCACAACTCGATTGGTAATGTGTTGTTGCACCACTTTTACCGCAATGCGAGTTTCATCTTTTTTCGCACGCTGTTTTACTTCTTCAAGTGCTTTAAAGTCAGCAACAGAAGCTGAACGCTCTTTCACTTTTAGTGTAAATTTGCTTCGCTCACCTTCTGACATGAAGTCAACGCGTGCAGCGACTCGTCTTGCTGCTTTTTCTTTTACTTTTTTCAATTGATTCTTCGTGGATTCTGGCGCTTGTTCTTCTAATATTTTTAACAGTGCTACTTGTCCAACAAGATCAGCATCGTCACCCGCATCTTTAGCCGTAGCGTCTTCAACAATAGCTGCAATATCATGCCGCTCTTGCACATCTGCAAGCACCTTTCCTACTGTTTTTATAATATCCTTTTGCTCTTTTTCAAAGGCTACCTGATCTTCAACAGCGACATCCTTTGCCATAACACCAGCCACGCGAGCTGCGCGTGCCTGTGCTCGCAATCCGGCTCCAAGTATTTCTTTTTGCTCAGCCTCATCTTTTACTTTTACTGCAATTTCCATTGCGTCAGCGGCTTCTTCCATTGCAGACGCGGTATGTTTAAGCGCAACTTCACTCTTTCCTTTTTCTTTCAATTTTTTCACCTCAACCATCTTTTCTGAAGCAAATCGAAGTTTTAATTTCGTTTTCTTCACTTTATTGAATGTAAGTGCTGATCGCACTTTTCGCATACCGGCCTTCACCACATATAATCCACTATCTGGAAGTATTCGCGGCTCATATGCATCGGCAGCATCGTCTTCCTGGTCTTGCTGCGGCTCAAATTCAGCTTCCTGCTCAATAAATACTCTTGCGTCATCTACATCTCCCAAATCTCTCCCTTCGAAGTTGTTACTATATGACGTTTCGGGAATATCATGATCCAAATTAATGAACATTTCTACATACGTTGCTCCTTCTGGTACGTTATTACGTACATACTCCCAATTTCCCTCTCTATCTTGGCGCAGTATTTGCTCCTCCGACTCCAAAATTCGCTCTGGGGCAGAATAACGAACATGTACGGTAACATTTCCCTGATACTCCGTGTCTAACGTGTCATCAGCAATAATAAAGCGATGTCCTTCTTCTGTAAACGAATTATATGCAAGATAAAAGTCTGGAGCAAATCCATATGACTCACTATTATCTTCATTTGTAAGCTCCTGAATTACGGCTTCGGGATTAACCTCTGCTTCAACGCGTGTAATATATCCAATGTTGTCTGGCGCTCTAAACTGCGCAAACCAATACCCTGACTGATGCCGCTCAGGCATATTATTTACTGCACGAGTCCATTCTCTAAGTTCCCCCACACCATACCAATTCACTCCAATTGCAGGAGCAGCTTCAGAACGATTATATTCGTCATAGGCCCGAACCTCTATTGATCCATCATCGTTTGCGATAATTCTATCTGCATAAAAATTAGGGATTGGAAACCCTTCCCAAATATTGTTTCCTTCATTGCTTTCTGCAATTTCACCATCGATATCTGCAGTGATACGCATAAGCTCTGCATCGGGATGATATCCCTGCCGCGGAAGTTCTACTCTCGCCTGCCATATTCCTGGCTCTTCCTGATCTACATAATGTCCGCTTACAAAACCAGGGTTATTCATATCGGGACCAAACCATTGTAATCCTACCAAGAATGGTTCCGGATCAAAATCAATTGGCGCACCGTTATTTCGCATTACCACGTATGCATCGCCATCTCTAAAATCAACACTTGTAATAACAATGTCTGGTTGCGCAATTGCTCGAGCAATATTTGCTCCCATATCCTCTTGATTGATTTGTTGTCCTTCTATTTCATTTCCAAGCGCATTCACTCCTGCACCAGTTTGTAATGAGTAGTAACATTGCCACTCACTCCTGTCAGTTACACTTGCCTGGTTTTCTCCATAGAACTGTAATCGCGCTCTACGATTATTGTTTTTTGTAAGATAATCAAGCATGTCTCCATCACCAATTCCAGTAAGACAAGCTACATGATCTTCATCAGTCATCTCAAATAGCCCATAATATCGTGCAAATAAGTCACAAGTGTAGCTTTCAAATAATTCTGAGCCTGCAACATGATCTGAATCATACGTTTCCTGCAGTCGCTCTCCGCTAATAATTCTTTCTACACAGGCTATTTTCTCTTCATAGGTCAATTGTTCTACACGACGTTGACGATATTCTTGCTCATATTCACGCGTAATGAACGCATTTTCA
>Ga0233428_1003607_pt1 | contig 12900 bp, 8 predicted proteins | sample SI_118_April2016_4_FD_179890 | JGI IMG/M metagenome (GOLD analysis project Ga0233428, IMG submission 179890) | Seawater microbial communities from Saanich Inlet, British Columbia, Canada - SI_118_April2016_120_MG | ecosystem: Environmental > Aquatic > Marine > Inlet | place: Canada: British... | reverse complement strand
CCAGGGCCAACATGATGCCGCCACTGAGCTCCATCATGGGGAAATAGGCGCAGTGATAGAGGGAACTGGTCAGCCGTGCATCGAGATATCGATCGTTCGCATCATCCATCGCCTCGGCGCGCTGGGTCTCACAACCGAAGAGCTGAACCACATCGATCCCCGAAATCGATTCCTGCAAAGAGGCGGCAAAGCGCGCGAAGAGGGTTCGTGCTTCACGGTAAGCCTGATAGGTGCGACGCTGTAACCAGGACGTTGCGATGAAGGAGATGGGCAGGCAGATACAGGTAAGCCAGCCGAGCTGCACGTCCATATAGAAGATGAATCCGAGGATCGACAAGACCGTGACCGATTCGGAGATCAGTGAGACGACCCCATCGGTATACAACTCATTGAGGGCGTCCACATCACTCGTGTTGCGGGCCATGAGCCGACCGACGGGCGTGCGGTCAAAGTATTTCAGAGGTAGCCGCTGCAGATGGCGAAAAATCTGCAGGCGGACATCTCGCATCGTCCACTGGCCGATCATGTTTGTCGTCCAGCTTTGCACGTAGCCGAGCGCAAACTGGGCAACCAACAGAGCGATGAAGCCAACCAGGATCCATCCAAGTCCTTCGGCTTTCTCAGGAACCATGTGTTCGTCGACGGCGATCTTGGTCAGATAGGGGCCCGCTTGCCGAGCGACGGAGCTGAACAGGATAAGAACGAGTGTCAAGCCGACCCACCCACCGTAGGGTTTCAGATAGGCGAGCAGCCGTCTCAGCAGGCGCAGATCCAGGCGTCCAGTAACGGTCGATTCGTCGGTGGGCGCAGGTGTCGCCATCAGAGTTCCGTTAGCTCTTGTGCCATACTCTGACGGCGATGCATGTCAGCATACATCCCGCCTGCATCAAGCAATTGTTGATGTGTACCCTCTTCGGCGATTCTTCCTTCGTCGAGGACGAGGATATGGTCCGCATCTCGTACGCTAGACAAGCGGTGCGCGATGATGATGGTCGTGCGTGTCTCCATCACTTTTCGCAAGCCCTGGAGAATCGCGTCCTCCGTGTGCGTATCGACACTTGCCAGTGCGTCATCGAGAATGAGTATGCTCGGTTCCCTCACGACGGCGCGTGCGAGAGCTGTGCGCTGCCGTTGGCCGCCTGACAGGGTCACACCACGCTCACCAACGACTGTTTCCAGTCCCTCGGGTAGATCCGGTAGGTCGGCACTCAATTGCGAAACTGTCGCCGCCCAGCTTACGAGATCCGCGCCCTCCTTATCGGCGTCATCTTCTGGATCGATCTCAGGCGTCGTCGCGGTCGCCTGCCCGTTGGCTGACGTTGGCGCGCCCAGATTGATGTTAGTCCTCAGCGTCTCAGAAAACAGGAAACCGTCCTGCGGAACAAAACCAATCGCGTCGCGCAGGCTGGCGAGAGGAATCTGCTCGAGGGGGACACCGTCGATGAGAATCATTCCCTCTGAGGGGGTCAGCAGGCGGGGGATCAGTTTTGCCACCGTGCTTTTACCGGAACCGACGCGGCCGACGACGGCAAGCGTTTTACCCGCCTCAACACGGAAGGAGACTCTATCCAGGGCCACGGACTCGCCATATTTAAGCACAACATCACGGAACTCGATTTCACCCCTTACGTCGCGTCCATCGCGGTCGCGTATTTCAGGTTCTTCCTGCAGAATACGCTCGATACGGGCCATGGAGGCGCCGGCGCGCTGAAACTCGTCTACCATGCGACCCAGCATATACATGGGGCGACTCATGCGGATCAGATACGCATTGAAGGCAACGAAGGCACCAAGACTCAGCGATCCGTCAATCACTCGCAGTCCACCCAGCCACAGTACAACGGCTAGAGAGATACCATTGAGGATGCCCGTGAAAGGGTAGAAGAGGGATCGCACGACGACCATCGTCTGGTTGCGCTCAACGTATTCATCATTCTCCTGGGAGAACTCAGCGATCTCTCGTTGTTCACGAGCAAAAGCTTTTACGACGCGCACGCCCGCCAGATTCTCCTGGATGCGGGCACTGAGTGTGGCGAATTGCTCCTGAATCGCACGATAGCCGGCATGGAAGCGTCCGTGCACCCGATTGGTCACTATGATCAACAACGGCATGGGTGCCAGAGAGATCAGGGCGAGGCGCCAGTCCAGGGCACACATCACAACGAGAGACAAGAAGAAGGTGAGGATGCCGAACAGGGTCATCCGGAAGCCATGGTGCAGAAATCTCTGCACCATCTCGACATCGCTCGTGGCTCGCGTCATCAGGTCGCCGACGCGTTGCCGGCTGAAGAAAGACAGGGGCAATAGCAGCAGCTGATGGATGAAGCGCATTCGCAGGTCACGTTCCACGAATCTGGAGAGGCTCGTAAACGACCAGCGCATGGCGAAGTTCAGAAAGTACTGAAGTAGTGACAGGCCACCGATGATGACAGCAATGGTGGCAGTATGTGACAGCGTCGCCGACTCGTCGATGGCATCGACTGCTGCCCCTCCGGTTGACTCCGATAGGGTCAGTTCGGCCGTATCGATCGCCTCCTTCAGCAGCAGGGGGAGCACGGTCGTGATCACCTGCGCGATCAATAGCAGACCGAGACCGAGGGCGATTCGCTGCCGGTATGGGCGCAGATAAGCAGAGAAAGGAGCGAAAGGATTCAGCGACATAGGCGCGGCGTAAACTAGACTGACCGGTCAGTCCGTCAAGTGTGCTGCACCCAGTCTATCGCACATCACGGAGTCGACTGCCTACGCACCTGGCAGCGGGTCCTGCAAGAAAAAAGGCGATCTCTCCTGGGAGAAACCGCCTTTTCATTCATTCGAGACGCGCCAAATGCCACCGGGCCATCCGTGGTGCCTGGAGGAAGTCACATCGCCCTATTCCTGGGTCTTCTTCCATTCCTCGTATTCTGGGCGCGCCTCATCCGACAGTGGGTAGTAGCGCTTCAGGTGACCACCGGCCAGCAATCTCTGGCGACTGAATTCCTCCCACTCCGCGTGCTCAGACGAGAGATCCAGAAGTTCAGCACCCAGTTTGGCAGGTACGGCGACGACGCCATCATCATCTGCAACGATGATGTCACCAGGCATGACGAGTGTGTCATTCATGCCGATAGGCACATTGACCGCATAGGGATAAATCGCGGTTTGGGTATGGAAGTTGGGCGTCACACCACGCAGCCAAAGACCCAGATCCAGATCGCGTTTCACAATGGGGAAGTCGCGGATACAGCCGTCGATGACGACACCTTGGCCGCCGCGGCCCTGGAAGAAGGTGAGCATCATGTTGCCGAAGACCCCACTCTTCATGTTGCCACGGGCATCGACGCAGATGACATCACCAGGCTGCGTGTGATACAGGGCATGACGATGTAACTGTTGTTCTGGTCCCGAGTACTCGTCCTGGTTGTAGACGTCTTCGCGAATGGGCAAGAACTGGAGTGTAAGTGCGGGACCTGCCACCACCTTGCCAGGTGTGAAAGCGGTTGGACCCAGGATGGTTGGATCAACGATTCCCAGTTTCTTCAGTTCACCACCGCAGGTTGCCGCGCCTACCTCGCGCAAGCCGTCGACGATTGCCTGTGGTGGGCGAACAATGTCCGGTGTATGGGTGTCTTCTGACATAGGGTCTCCTCAAAATCTCCCAAATGGTCGTGGAGCGAATGACTCAGGCAGACTAACTTAGGTCTCTACGTTGCTGCCAGACACCCTGCAGTCATGCTATCTCATTACGCTTTTCGATCGCCCGGAGTTCTTCATGCTCGAAGCGCCTGTCATCATTGGACTTGCTGTCATCGTCGTGCTCGTGATTCTGTTTTGGAGTCGCAAGGGCTCGGGAGGTGATGAGGATGTGTTCTATGATCCCTCGGATGGCGAACGCCAGCCGCACAAATGGGGATACAAGGACACGCGTTTCGAATTCGATGGCCCACGCAGTGTTCGTGTGACGGGATCGCGCTATCCACTGGCGGGCTACAGTATGCCTTACTTCGTGCCCTTTGCGGAGGAGGTCCTCGGAATTTCGATCACACCAGAAGGGATCATGCCCGAGGTCGAGCGCGGCGAACTGCCGCCCCGACGCCAGCATGAAGGGTTCGAAAAGGGGTTAGGCGAAGCGCTAGTGGCGGAGCAGATCGCCAGCAGTGACGATGAACGACTGGTGCATAGTCATGGCCAGCTGAGTGTCGACGAGATCTATCGACTACTGTATCTGGGAAGTCTTGCTCGTGTTGTTGATCTTGTCGTCTACCCGCAGAGCGAGGACGACGTTCGCCATCTCGTAGGACTGGCGAATGAGTTCGACATCTGCCTGGTGCCCTACGGAGGCGGAACCAACGTCAGCGGCGCGCTCGCTTGCCCAGTCGATGAAGAGCGCCCCATCGTCTCCGTCGACATGAGTCGCATGCATCGCATTCTCGAGGTCGATGAGGAAAACCTACAAGCGACGATCGAAGCCGGGATCAATGGCAAGCAACTCGAACGCGAGCTCGAAGCGCGTGGTTTTACAATGGGGCACGATCCAGACAGTGTTGAACTGTCGACACTGGGTGGCTGGATTGCGACCAATGCCAGCGGCATGAAGAAGAATCGCTATGGCAATATCGAGGACATCGTCCTGGAAGCGACGTTGGTCACGGGGATAGGGGATGTGGAAACGCGTCACGCGACACCGCGCAATGCGACGGGTGTCGCACCCCGGGTATGGCTTTTCGGCAACGAGGGAAACTTCGGCATCATCACCAAGGCTGTGGTGAAGGTGCACCCCATCCCGGAAGCGAGGGAATATGGATTCCTCGTGTTCAAGACACTGGATGACGGGGTTCGTTTCCTCAAGCGACTACGTCACGAGGGCGCCGTGCCAGCCAGTATCCGCCTCGTGAACAACACCGAGATGCGTTTCGGACAAGCTCTGAAACCGGCTCCGTCCTTTTTCCATGGTCTCCTCGATCGGGCGAAGAAGTTTCTCTTGATCAAAATCAAACGCTTCGACCCGCTGAAGATGGCGGGGTGCACGATCGTCATGGAAGGCACCGCCCGTGAAGTCGCCTCGCAGCGAGAAACGATTTTCAGTCTCGGAAGTGAGTTTGGCGCGATGAGTGGTGGTGCCAGCAATGGTCGCCGTGGCTACACCCTGACCTTTGGTATCGCCTATATCCGCGATTTCTTCAATCAGTTCCATATCATGGGTGAAACCTTCGAGACATCGGTCCCGTGGTCGAGAATTCACGATGTCATCGGCGCCGTGGAAGAGGAACTGGCAAAGCAGGCAAAGATTCACAGCCTGCCGAGCAAACCGTATCTGGCCTATCGCGTGACGCAGACCTATCACACAGGCGTCTGCATCTACTTCACCATGGGCTTCTCCGGTAAGGGGCTCGATCAACCAGATGAAATCTACCACCATGTAGAGTCGAGTTTGCGTGAGGCGATTCTTGCGAATGGTGGATCCCTATCGCATCATCACGGGATCGGCAAGATCCGCAAGGGATTCCTGCCCAAGATTCAGACCGACGCCAGTTTGCAGTTGCTGCGTGAAACCAAGCGGGCCCTGGATCCCAAGAATGTCTTCGCCATCCGCAACGGCGCCATCGACGCCTGAGCGTTGAATCATGTTCGCTGATCGTTCCATCCTCATAACCGGCGCCTCTGCCGGACTCGGTGCTGCGCTGGCCCAGGCACTTGCAGCGCAGGGCGCCCGATTGACGTTGATGGCTCGACGAGCCGATCGACTGCAAGAGGTCGTGGAAGCATGCCAAGAGGTCGGGGGTAAGGCACAGGCAGTGGTCGGCGACGTGACCCAACCCGAAGATGGTGTGCGGCTGACCCAAGTGGCTCTCGAGGCCTATGGCGCCATCGACGGCCTCATTGCCAATGCGGGTCTGAGCATGTGGGCACGTTTCGATGAGGTTGAGGATGTGTCCGTCTTTCGGCGGCTGATGGAGGTCAACTACCTGGGCGCTGTGCACTGCCTGCATCCCGCGATGCCACACCTGAAGAAGAGTCGTGGAATGTTTGTCGCCATCTCCTCTATCCAAGGGCGGATTGGTGTACCACATCACACGGGATATGTTGCATCAAAACATGCACTCCAAGGTCTGTGTGACGCGCTGCGGATGGAGGTAGCCGACGATGGCGTCGCTGTCCTGTCCGTGCTGCTGCACTGGCTACGGGGGACCGAACTGCGTGAACACGCCTTCGGCGCGGATGGTGAGGCGATGGGCACGTCGCGTCGGAAGCACTCTTCTGAGTCTATTGGCCTCGACGAAGCCTGCGTGCAGATCCTGGGCGCCATGGATCGTCGCGAGCGCGAGATTGTGTTGCCCTGGAAGTTGAAGGCCCTGCTTGGGGTCAATGTGCTGCGACCGCAGTGGGCCGAGGCCCTTGTGCGTCGCGCCGTGGGGAAGCAGTCGCGCGACTAGCGTTCCGGCGGGACTACGAGGCCGAGTCCAGGCCGAATTGGCGGAGTTTCTGCAGCAGGGTCGTTCGTGTAATTCCCAGTTCCTGCGCTGTACGACTGCGATTGCCTTCGCAGCGGGTCAGGGTGGTGCGAATGGCTTCACATTCCACCTGTGCCACGAGATCGCGCAATTTACCCGTTCGCCCACCAATCTTTGCGGCCAGCGTCGATCGTCCTTCGACCAATCGTTCGGACAGGACATCTGCGTCGATGACGCCTCCTGGTGCCGTGAGTACCAGGGCGCGCTCGATCTCATTCTCCAATTGGCGAACATTGCCGGGCCACTCGAAGCGAGTGAGCGCGTCCAGCGCGTCGGGTGTGAACCCTTGGACTCGATCCACAGGCTCACGATCTTCATTGTGTCGCTGAAGAAAATGTGCCGCGAGCGTGGCAATATCCTCGCGGCGCTCACGCAGGGCGGGTAGGCGAATGGGAAATACACTCAGGCGATAGAAGAGGTCCTCGCGAAAGTTGCCGGCGGCGACCTCGGCTTCCAGATCACGATTGGTCGCAGCAATCACACGCGGATTCACTTGCCGGGGGTCGGTTTCTCCGACGCGGGTAATCTCACCCTCCTGCAGGGCTCGCAGCAGTCGCGTCTGCATGGCGGGGCTTGTTTCACCGATTTCGTCGAGAAACAGTGTGCCTTCGCTGGCCGCTTCAAACAGGCCCTGTCGATCTTCACTGGCTCCGGTGAAGGCGCCCTTGCGATGGCCGAACAATTCGCTTTCCAGGATTCCTTCCGCAAGAGCACCACAATTGACGGCGACGAAACGACCGTCACGGCGCGGTCCCTGGGTGTGGATCGTGCGCGCGATCGCCTCCTTACCCGTACCCGATTCGCCACTGAGCAGGACCGTGACTTCGCTGTCGCCCAGTCGAGGCAGGATGCTGTAGATCTTCTCCATCGCCTCGCTGTCACCGATGAGGCGATCGAAACGCAGTTCGTGTCGGGCAATCTCCTGTCGCAGGACGGTATTCTCTTGATACATGCGACGGATCCTCAGCATCGACCGAACTCTGGCCATCAGCTCAAGGGGCTCGAAGGGTTTGGTCACGTACTCGTCGGCCCCTTCATCGAGGGCGCGGATCACCGCTTCAGGTTCTGTCAGGGCCGTCACCATCACGACAGGGACGAATTCGCCACTGTCCTGGCCCTTGAGCCGGCGACAGACCTCATAGCCATCCATTCCGGGCATCATGATGTCCAGCAGGATCAAGTCGGGAGACTGCTCGGCAGCCACATCGAGAGCCTCCTGGCCCGAAGTCGCTTCCAAGACCTGATGTCCGTCAGCCAATAGCCGTTGGCGCAGCGCTTTGACGTTGGATGGATTGTCATCGACGACGAGTATGCGTGCAGCGTTGGGCATGGTCACTCCGGACGATAGGCCCGATAAGGGATCAGGTAAGAGACCCGGATGATGCGGGTTCTGATCCGGAAGGTGTTCAGCCGCGGCAGATGCGTCAAACGCCTTCGTTCTAGGCATCTGAGAACCGAGCATCTGGCAGGTGTGCCGCTAAGCGTTCGCGCAGGTCGTGCGGTCGAAAGGGTTTGGCCAGGTAGTCGTCACAGCCTGCGTCAAAGACACGAGTGTCGTCGCCTGCCAGCGCTGATGCGGTCACAGCAATGACGGGAATCTGCCTTGTGTCCGCCTCAGCTTTGAGGGCGGCTGCTACTTCGTAGCCGCTCATCCCCGGCAATTGCATATCCAATAGAACGAGATCCGGCTTGCGACTGCGAGCCAACTCAAGTCCTGTCTCGCCATCCTCCGCTTCCAGAAGGCGATAGGACGTGCTGCGGAGGATATGCTGGACGACCTTCCGATTGGACGGATTGTCCTCGATGTGGAGGACGACCGTTTCGGCTGCGGCAGGAACCCCAATCATCAGTTTACGGTCTCACTGACGGCCTGGGGGATGGTGAAGTGGAATGTCGACCCTGTTCCGGGCGCGCTTTCGAGCCAGATACTGCCACCATGCATTTCAACGAATCGACGTACGATGGCCAAGCCCAGGCCGGTGCCACCCGCATCACGGGTGCTGGATCCGTCCACCTGATAAAATGGCTGGAAAACGCGGCCGATTTCGTCCGTGGGGATCCCTCTGCCCGTATCTTGTACCCAGAAGTGGACGGCTTCGCCACGGCGAGGGTGACCATTCTCGTCGCCATTTCCATTCGCCGGCGCGGCGCCCACCTTGATCTCGCCATCGTTGGTAAATTTGATCGCATTGTCTACCAGATTGATGAGGACCTGCTGTGTAAGTCGGCGCTCGTCCGCCCACAGATCAGGCAGCGTGTCGCTGATTTCCTGACGTAGAGCCAGTCCTTTGCTTGCGGCGCGATGTTCGAGGGTGGCCACGGCCGTGTCGATACAACTTGCCGGTGCCACCGCCGACATCTGCAGTTTCATTGCACCCGCTTCGATTTTGGACAGGTCGAGGACATCATTGATCAATGACAGCAGACTGTCGCTATTGCGGTCGATTTCCTGGACTGCGTCGCGCATGTCGTGGGAAATGTCGCCGTAGGCCTCGTCGAGTATCAGCGAAGAAAAATTGATGATCGCATTCATCGGTGTGCGCAATTCATGTGAAACGTTGGCGAGAAATGCCGACTTTGCCTGACTCGCCTTCACGACTTCGTCATGGGCCTTTTCAAGGGCCGCCGTCTGCTCTTTGAGTTCACGGTTGTATTCCTGCAAACGTCTGTCGCGCCGAACGAGCCGCCATCCCTGCCACACAATGAGCCCCAGCGCAAGAACCAAACACATCCCCCAAGCGATGCGTTCGTAGGGGAGTCTTACAACCACATCGATTGACGCCGGCGCGGCAGAGTAATTCAGGTCACGATCAACAGCCTGTACCTCGAAGCGATAGTCACCTCGGGGGAGATCGGTATATTCGACGCGATTCGCTCGCGTGTGGTACCACTCGTCGTCGTGGCCCACCAGTCGGTAGCAGAAGACGGTCTGTCCCGGCAGCGTCTTGAGACTGATGCCGCGAAACTCGAATGCCATCAGTTCGACGGTCGAAGCAACTTCAACCTTCTCGTCGAGGCCGAATCTGCGACCGGCAACGACGGCATTGATGAGTACGGGTACATCTATCGCTTGCCCCGGCCGATAGAATGACAAACCTGCACTGCCTCCAACCCAGATCCCCTCGTCGGCGACGGCGACGGTGAGACTGACATTGTCAGGCAATCCGTCTTTGGCCGTCAGACTTTGAAAGACATTGCCGTCGAAGCGGCTGATGCCACCACCATCGGTGCCAACCCAGAGATCATCCCCATCGGCAACGACGGCGTGAACGTCGTTTGACGTCAGCCCATCATCGGTTGTGTAGCCTTTGAAGCTTTCGCCATCGTAGACGGCGACGCCTCCATGCGTGGCAAACCAGATTCTGCCATCCGGCCCTGAGGTGATGTCTGCCACATACTCGTCGATCAAACCGTCGGCGGTGCCCATCGCCTGGAAGGATTCGCCATCGTAGCGAGTGACTCCGCATTGGCTGGCAATCCACAGGTTACCCTCGCGATCCTCGTGGAGGGCAAGCACATCGTGGCTCGCGAGTCCGTCCTCCTCTCCGAAGACTTCCATCCTGTGACCATCATAGCGCGCCAGGCCGTAGCCGGTACCAAACCAGTAGATGCCATCTGTCGTCTGGATCATCGAGTAGACACCCCGCGTGGGCAGGCCCTGGTCGAGACCGACGATCGTGACCGAGTCACCATCAATTCGTGTGGCGCCACCCTCTCCCGTCACCCATGCGTGTCCGGATTGATCAGCGTAGGTTCGCCCCACGTGGTCGCCTGCGAGCCCATCGGCTTCCATGTACGTCGTCAGGACGGAGTCGGCCAGGACTGTGACACCAGCAGATCCGACCATGTGGGCGATCCAGAGAGCGCCCGATGCATCCTGACGTAAATGATGGATATTCGTTTCCCGCAGGCCGTCCTCGTCACCGTAGACGGTGAGTCCATGCTCATCCAGCCGCGAGGCGCCTCCCATGGTGGCGAACCACAGAAATCCTTCGGTGTCCTGCAGTACTTGATACACCGAGTTGTGCGCCAGTCCATTGTTGGAGTTCAGTGGCCGCCAATCGCCGTCTTCAAAGACCAGAGCACCCCGGTCGTATGTGCCGGCCCAGATTCGACCATAGGAATCCTGCGACAGGCTGCAGACGTACTTCAGTGGCCCATGCTCTTCGTCGCCGAACATCGTCACCGTACCGTCCGGGCTCAGACGGGCGAGTCCGACCTCCATCAAAGAGATCCAGCGATTTCCGTCAGTGTCCACTAGGATCGCGCGCACACCTTTGTTTGCGACTGCGTCTTCACCCAGATCGACTGCTGCCCAGGATTCGCCATCGAAGGTGTTGAGTCCAAAGGGTGTGCCCACCCAAAGGGTGCCATCCGTATCGAAGGCCAGTCCATCTACCAGCGCCTCCAGACCATCGTCTGCAGCGCTGATCGACTTCCACGACGTGCCGTTGTAGTTGCTCAGGCCGCCGTCAAAGAGACCAACCCAGAGCGTGCGGTCAGGACCTTCCACAATGGCACGAACGCGACGGCCTGGAAGGCCTTGTGTTTCGTCGAATACGGCAACGACTTTGTCGTCGACGATCTGCGCCAGCCCTTCAGAAGTGCCCGCCCAAAGTCGACCGTCGCTGTCCTCGAACAGAACCTCGACATCGTTTGATGGCAGCCCCTCGTCGGCACCCAGGCTCATCCAGGACTGACCATCAAAACGGCTGACGCCGTTGTTCTTCGTTCCGAACCACATCTGACCGAGTCGATCCTGCAGCATGGTCTGAACCATGGGTCCCGCGAGACCATCGGTGACATCCAACGTGCGCCAACGACCACGACCGTCTCCCAGCCGTGTCTGGGTGCCTGCGCCCAACTTGCCACCAGGCAAAGGACCCACCTCGTGGCTGTAGAGCCGGAAGGAGCCCTTCAACATGCCCGACCATTCGGTTGTCCCGAAGATCTCCCCATATCGACGAAAGTGCCCAAGTAGCTCGTGGCGTGATCTGAGCGTGTCTCTCATCGCCAGCACGTCGGCGGGAGAATCGAAGACATAAAGCCGGGAGAACACGCTATCAACGGTGGCCCTACCCTGTACATCAGTGGCTCGGAAACCCATTTCTTCCAGGTAGGGAACGATCTCCGCTTCGTACATTTCCGCAAATTCTGCATGCCGTTCCGGGGGAACCCAGTGGGCAACTCGAGCGAAGGTCTCTGCCGAAGCCAGCCCCGGTGTGCCGACGATGAAACCGAGGGCGATGAGCAAGCAGAGTCGCAGCACGAGCAGAAGGCGGGGCGACGACGAATCGAGGCAAGATTGGATTGGTCTGGTCATTCGCAAGGATGCTCTGACGATCGAAGGAGGACAGGGCTTCATCGGTGGTTGTAACACAAGATACACAGACGCCGTCCGGCGACGCGGAACAGGGATGACCGCGTCGCCGGCACGACCCGGGGGCCTGTGCCCAGGTGGCGCCTCACAAGAGGCTGGTCTAGTCCTACAGGTACCAACCCTTGAGGATCTTGACTGTCAGTTGCAAACTCGAGCGAACTTGGAGGCGCAGACTCTTCCACGTGTCATTCTGTGCGGGGATCTGCGTCGCCGTGCTGGAAAAGAAGGTGGCGGGCTGAATGTTGATTGCGCGTGCCATGGTTGGTCTCCATTTGGAAGGTCATTGTCATCAATTGCCCTCTCTTTTGCATAAGTCGTGCCACGGTTACATGTAGATGCAGTGACGATGCGTAAGTGGTTATTTATAAGTATCTTATGGATTTTTCATGAAACCCTCCTCATGGTGACCGATCTGTGCCCATTATACCCAAGAGCCAAAGACGAGCTGCCATGCCGGTGGGGTATATGGATATAAGTGTCTTAATAACAATGGTTTAATGTTCATGGTCTAACCTTGGTCACAGCGGGTGATCAAAAAGTGTACAGTTCTTTGATAATGGCGACATCTCAGGATAAGTGGCGAAATGCGCCATTCGCCTGCCTGGACGTGGGTCTCTGAGCCACGTTGCTTTGAATCGACAGTTGACGCGTGCCCGCCCTTGGAGATCCTATGCCGGACCCTGTTCAAGATTCCATCGACCTGTCGATCGTCGAGCCACTTGGTCTGCAGCGCCGCAAGTGGCCGTGGACGTTGGGTGTGCCATTTCCCGAGGGGTGCCTGTCCTGTGATGCGGATCTGACCCTTACCAGAGACGGTCAGCCACAGTGTGTGCAGACGCGAACCATGCTGAGTTGGCCCGACGGATCGGCCAAATGGGTGCTGGTGGATGGCCAGACAGATCTCATCGCAGATGACGCCAATCGTCTGCAACTCAACTGGGCAGACGGGGGGAGCCGGCCGGATCCAACAACGACCGTGGCGGTTCGTGAGACCGCAGATGGGACCTATTTCATTGAAAGCGGGGACCG
>Ga0233428_1003605_pt1 | contig 12901 bp, 10 predicted proteins | sample SI_118_April2016_4_FD_179890 | JGI IMG/M metagenome (GOLD analysis project Ga0233428, IMG submission 179890) | Seawater microbial communities from Saanich Inlet, British Columbia, Canada - SI_118_April2016_120_MG | ecosystem: Environmental > Aquatic > Marine > Inlet | place: Canada: British... | reverse complement strand
AGATTGCCGTACGTAAAAACGCCTTCGGGGGCGATGATGGCGGTTCGGTCGCGGAACGTCTCCGCGCGCTCGAACAATGACGGTGTCACCGAGGGGTGCTCCGGGTCGTGGTGTAGTGAGTTTCCGTTGACTGGCCGCTGCCAGACCCCGCAATTGGACTCTCGTCGGCGGGTGTGCGCAACCGCGCCAACCCCAAAAGGGGGGGGACGGAAAGGACCGCCGCTACAAATCGCGGCGGCCGCCCTGAATTCTGCCCCCCGTTGATGCTAGCGGCGGAAGCGGAAGAAGAAGACCGCCCCGACCAAGGCGAACCCGATTGCCGCCTTCATTATGGAATCACGATCCCACTCTTCACTGTTGGGTGGGGAGCGCTCGCGCACCTCTTGGTCCTGATGGATGGAGCAAAACGAAGTGTCGCCCTTCGCGTCACGACGGCACGGGTCGCCCTTCTTTGTCTTTCCCTGGCACTGACCCACGGGTGACCTCCTCCTGGTGTCTAGCTTACTACTACGAGAAGAAGGCCGATGTGGTTCACTCGGCGATCTCCGACCTAGATTCCGTCATGCCTCATATCAAACAGATCCCCGTCGGGGAGGCCACCGGTCTCCTCAAGAAACTCTTCGACGAAGCGCTCGAGCGAGCAGGTCGGATATGGCACATCGTGCATATCATGAGCCTGAACCCCCGAGCGATGGATTCTTCGATGAAGTTATACGCCGCCATTATGTTCGGGCGTTCGCCCCTGACCCGATGGAGGAGGGAGATGTTGGCGGTCGTCACCTCGAGGACGAACGACTGCTTCTACTGAACTCAGGCGCACGCGCACGACCTCCGGGAAGAGGTCACGGAGCTGTTTGGGAGTGACAACGAGAGGGACGACTTCGTTCACGCGATCGCGCGCGATTGGCGAGAGGCCGACTTGAGTGAGGCGGATCAAGCGTTATGTGCCTACGCGGTAAAACTCACGCACGACCAAAACGGTGTGGGTCCGGAAGACCTCGATGTGCTGAGGTCACACGGATTTGACGACTGTGCGATCCATGACGCGACTCAGGTGATCGGATATTTCAACTACATCACGCGGATAGCGGACGCTCTGGGAGTGGAGCCCGAGGACTTCGTCCGTCCCTGGGGACTCGACGCCGGTGCTGCGAACTAGTCTGAGGAGACGGGTAGACTGCGTAGGAGGTCGGCCAACGCAAAGCCCAGCTCCTGTGGCGTGAATGGTTTGGCCAAAAAGGCCAGCCCCGATCCCGGTTCGAAGTCGAACGCCCCCGATTGATCCTGATATCCGGAGATGAACAGGGTCGGAAGGTCCGGGAAGCGGAGACGTAATGCGTCAGCGAGTTCCGGTCCTTGCATACCGGGCATAATCACATCGGTGACCAGCGCCGAGAGAGACGCCAGCGCCTCGTCTGGAAGGTCGAGGGCTGCGTCTGCATTTTCGGTCTCGAGGACGTCATACCCTAGCACCTGGAGGGTTCTGACCACGACGACCCGGACGCCTTCCTCGTCTTCGACCACGAGGACGCGGGAGCCGTCCCCGCGGGGGACCTCCGTCTGTCCGATCGCTCCGACCTTGATGGGATCACTTCCCTCTTCTAGCACGAGAAGGGTGACCGTGGTGCCACGACCGAGTTCCGTGTCGATCGAAACGAATGCGTCGTTCTGTTTCGCTAGACCGTAGGCCGTAGCAAGGCCCATCCCTGTTCCGATCCCCATCGGTTTGGTCGTAAAGAAGGGCTCGAAGACTCGGTTCAACACCTCGGGGGGGATTCCGGGCCCCTGGTCCGTGATGGAGAGAGCCACGTAGGACCCGGCTCGCAGTCCTGGGACTTCAGAGGCCTCATCCACGGATACGCTCCGGGCGGACGTCTTGAGGAACACCGTTCCTCCATCCGTCTGCGCGTCCCTGGCGTTCACGATCAGGTTTTCCAAGACCTGTTGCAGATGGCCCGGATCTGCCGAAACGGACGGGAGTTCGTCCTCTCGTGACACCTCGAGCGCAAATCGCTCCCCTAAGATCGTTTTGAGCCCAGGGTTGAGCGTGTCGACCAACTCATTGAGGGAGATGACCTGAGGCCGGTACATCTGCTTTCGACTGACGGCCAAGAGGCCACGTGTCAGTTCTGCGGCGCGCGCTGCCGACTCGAGAATCGCATTGATGCCTTCCGTGAGGTCGGGGTCGTGCTCAACCTCGCTGCGGATCATTTCTCCACGCCCTTGAATCACCGTGAGGCGGTTATTGAAGTCGTGCGCGACGCCCCCAGCCACTTGCCCCATAGCTTCCATTCTCTGGGCTTTCCTGAATTGCCCATCGAGTCGGCGGCGTTCCGTGAGATCTTCGGCTATGACCTCGATGGCGATGTCGCCACTGGCTTCGACGAAGCTGCTGATGAACAAACGCATATAGAGGCGCCTGCCATTCGGCGTCTGCCACTGAGTCTCAATCGGGTGGGATGCACCGCCGGTGAGGGACCTCTCTACGTGGCGGTCTCGGTCGGCCGGCTCCACATAGAAATCGCGGTCGGTCCAAGTCAGGGCAGTGGCCTTGTCAGCGCCGAGCAGCTTTAGGAAGGCTGGATTCGTATCGAGTATCTGTCCGTCCATCGAGGCGACATAAATGCCGAATGCGGCATTTTGTAAAATGGACTGATACCGCTCTTTGACCTTCTCGATTTGGCGCTGCGCGGAACGAGCTTCGGTCACGTCCATAATCTCTCCGACCAACCGCACAGGTGCTCCGTCCGGATCGTTTACCACGTAAAAGCGGTCGGAGATTTCGGCCCATTCGCCATCTGCACGGCGCATTCGGTACGCAGATGTCCAGTGCTCGGTTTTGGATGCGAGGGCCTCCTCTATGCGGGCACGCACCTGCTCTATGTCTTCCGGGTGCACTCGGTTCGCCCAGAACACCATCGCCTCCTCGGGCTGGGAAGCGACGCCTCCGAACATCTCGAAGAAGCGTGGGTTGCATTCGATCTGATTGGTGCCCAAATCCCAATCCCAAAAAGCGTCGTTGGTCGAACGCATGACCAAGACGCTGAGGTCGGCGCTTGCAGCGGCGTGCGCCTCCGCTTGCCGCCTGCCTTGGAGGAGGGCGTTGTATTGCCGTGCTACGTCGGCGATTTCAGACGGGCCCGACTCCGTCAGGACGGCATCCAGACTGGGTTCGACCGCCTTCATCTGCTCGCTTAGTCCAGAGAGCGAGGTTTGGATTTGCCGGTTGATGATGCGCGCGAAGACGAACACGAACATCAGCGTGAGCGCGGCCAGGCCCAGCTTCGGATACAGGCCCGAGATCGTGGGGCCGTAGATGATGGACGTCGGGAGACCGGCCCACACGATCCAGGGAGTTCCTTCGATCGCTGTATACCCGAAGAGGCGGCGCACACCGTCGGCGCTTTCGGTCGTGTTGTAGCCAGTGAGGAGGGAGATGTCCGAGCGCTCGTCCGGGTCGTCGAGGGGGAGCTTTCTGCTGACCCACTCCTCTGGGTCGATGGACCGGGCGATGACCGTGTACGTAGTATCTGTAATCGTCAGCAGGGCTCCCTCAGGCAACGGAATCTCCACGAGTGCCTGAAGATGGGCGATCCCCAGTGGGACGCTTAGGGTGCCGGTGATCTCATCTTCGTCGCCACGAATCGGAACCGTGATAGAAGTGAGCAGGAACGGGGAAATCGGCCCCGGGGCGGGTGCGGCGATAGTGTAGGTGCCCGATTCGATCGCTGCCTGTACCCAGGGACGGTCCGAGTTGTCCTGACTGAGGTCGTCCGGAAGAGGCACCGCCGAACACACGAGAGGCCCGTTGACCCGGTTCACGACCAGATTGGTCACGTGCGGAAGGGCTTCCACGACCGGGGTCAACGCCGCGAGGCATTGCTCAGGGTCGAGCGCTCGCACTTCGGGATTCGCGACGAGTTCGCCCGCGATCTCGACCACGCCGTGAACGTATTGTTGAACTGCGGCCGCGGTGGACCGTGCGAATTGGTCCGTTTGGCCTTTCGCTTCATCTAGATTCGAATTGAACTCGGTCCAAATTGTATAGCCAGCAAGGAACACGAGGGGCAGGGCTACACCCCCCACCAATAGGGTGAGGCGAGTTCGAATGGACGGCTCAGTCTGCATTATTCAACGTATACCGACGCTGAAGAGACGATTCTGCAAGTTGCGGTGAGATTCGCGTCCCCGCCAGACGAAGGGGCTCCGTAAGGGTAAGTGCGTATGCTTAATTGTTGTCCAACCATCTTCGCCACAAAGTTCAAAATATCAAGCTCGTGTCTAGCTATTATTTGGCATTGTTAGACGTGAATGTACAATTGGGTATGAAAGAAACAGAAAAGGCCAAGCATCCGAAGATAGCCGCCAGCGCGTTTCTTTCGGTGTGCGACGGCCCGGCTATATTCGGTCTACCGACAGCGTCAAATGCACCCTAACGCACATGATGGCATGGAAACGAAGAGGCCCACAAGCCCAGCAGCTGAGGAAATCCTCGGTGGCTATTTTCCCGCGCTCGATCACGGATTCGTCTCGCTGGTCGACTACATGGGATCAGACGAAGACGTAGAGCGGGCAGCGCGCGTCAGCTACGGATATGGCACCCGGAAGGTGTCCGCGACCCGAGGCCTGATCCGGTATCTACGCCGGCATCGGCACACGACGCCCTCTGAGATGGTCGAGTTCAAGTTCCATTGTGCGATGCCGATGTTCGTGGCGCGTCAGTGGATCCGGCACCGCACGGCTTCCGTGAACGAGTACAGCGGGCGATACAGTCTGATGCCGCTTCTCTTCTACATGCCGGAGCGCGAGCACTTTGCGCTTCAGAGTAAGGAGAACAATCAGGGCCGTGACGCGGACGCATCCGACGAACTGTATCAGGAAGCGGTCCAGCGTTGGGACCGGCTCAGAGAGGACGCTGCGGGTGGGTACACGTGGATGGTCGGTGAGGACGTCGCTCGCGAGGTCGCTCGGATTGATCTTCCGCTTTCGACCTATACCCAGTGGTATTGGAAGATCGACTTACACAACCTGCTGCACTTCTTGTCGCTCCGGGCCGATCCCCATGCTCAATGGGAGATCCAGGTCTTCGCCCAGATTATTGCCGGAATGGTGAAACGTGTGGCCCCATTGTCCTACGAGGCTTGGGTCGACTACGACTTGGTTGGACAGCCCATGAGCCGCGGAGAGCTCGCCGCGTTATCTCAACTCGTCGAGGCGAGTGACGACGGACTCGCAGCGAAGTCGGGTGCCCACCTGAGCGCTGAACAGCTAGCAGAAGCGGGCCTGTCCGGCCGGGAAGCCCACGAACTCATCGAGAAGCTCAAGACGCCCGGGCGGCCGGACTTTGAGCTCGACATGTCGACCATGCGGTCTGCCGAGGACGTTGCCAAAGAGATGTTGGAGGCAGTGCCGGACGCGCCGAAGTAAGGACCTACTTCACCCACACTGTTTTAGTGTTGGTGAACTCGAGGATGCCGAGGGGAGACAGCTCCCGGCCGTATCCGCTTTGTTTGGTGCCACCGAAGGGTAGCCCGGGGTCTGACTTCACGATCCCGTTCACGAAGCAGTTGCCCGCGTCCAGTTGTTCGGCGGCGATCTGCTCCCCGCGAGCGACGTCCGTCGTGTAGATGGAGGCGCCGAGTCCGAATGACGTGTCGTTTGCGATACGGACGGCATCGGCTTCGTCTGCGGCTGGAACGATCGAAGCCACCGGCCCGAAGAGTTCCTCGGAGTACGCTGCCATACCCGGGCGAACGTCTGCCAGAATCGTCGGCGGATACCACGCTCCTGGCTGGTCCGGAACCGTGCCCCCCAAGACCAGTCTGGCTCCGGACGCCACGGACCGAAGGACCTGGTCGTGGAGGGCGTCTCGAAGATCGAGCCGCGCCATGGGGCCGATGTCCGTGTCGTCTCGGAGCGGATCGCCCATGACGGTTTTCGACATGGTTGCGACGAGTCTCTTCTCGAAGTCTTCCCGGATGGACTCCACCACCACGAACCGTTTGGCCGCGACGCAGCTCTGGCCGGTGTTGATCAAACGACCGAGTGCGCAACTGGCTACGGTCAGCTCCAGGTCTGCGTCCGCCAACACGACCGAGGGGTCGCTTCCGCCCAACTCGAGGACACATTTCTTAATGGCTGCACCGGCCCTGGACGCGACTGACTGTCCGGCGCGCACGCTGCCCGTCAGGCTGACGGCACGGATCCGCCGGTCGTCGATGACGGTGCCGGTCGTCTGGATGTCGGTAAAGACGTTCGCGAAGAGCCCATCCGGATATCCAGCTGCTGAGAACAGCTCCTCGAGAGCCAATGCACAGCCCGGTACGCTCGGGGCATGCTTGAGTAGGACCGCGTTGCCCGCGGTCAGCGTCGGGGCTGCAAAACGCACCACCTGCCAGAACGGGAAGTTCCAGGGCATGATGCCGAGGACGACTCCTAGGGGTTGATGCGTCCAGTAGCTCTTGCTCGCGTCTGTGTGTGCAGTCACCGGGGAGAGAGCCGCCGGTCCGTTCTCGGCGTAGTACTCACACACCGTGGCGCACTTTTCCGCCTCAGCGATTCCCTGGCTGAGGGGTTTTCCCATTTCCAACGTCATGAGCCGGCCGAATTCGTCCGCTCGGGCGCGCAGCATCCCGGCAAGAACCAGGAGTGGGGTCGTGCGGTCCTGCACCGACTTAGACCGCCACTCCATGTGCGCCGCGTGTGCTCTCCCGACGGCGTCCATAGCGTGAGCGGCCGTGTGAGGCTCGTGTGTTGAGATCAAGTCCCCAGTGGCGGGATTGATAGCTTCGAAGTTCATGGCGTGTCCGGTCGGAGGAGTCGCCTCTAGGGTATACCGCGACGCCCCTCCCGCAACCGCTCGTGGACACGATGTTCGGTTGGCGCGAGCCTGGCGGATCCAGGCGGCCTTGAGGAGTTTTCCACCGCACCCATCGACTTAGGGAAGGGGAAATCAGTGGCACACGGGAACGACGAAGTCGGGGCCGATCAGGCTTCTCGGAGCCGTAGGCTCGGACCCATTCGGTTGTTTGTAACCGGCGGGACGTTCGACAAGGAGTACGATGAGCTTCACGGCACACTCGACTTCCGTGGTACGCATCTGAAGCAGATGCTCGAGCTGGGTCGGAGTCGCCTGGACGTGAAGGTCCGGACGCTGATGCTGGTCGACTCGCTCGACATGACAGACGCCGACCGCGACCTCATCGCGAGCAGCTGCTCAGATGCTCCCGAGCCCCACATCGTCATCACTCATGGCACAGACACCATGGTGGATACCGCGCGCATCCTGGCTGAGCGAGTGCGGGACAAGACCATCGTTCTCACCGGGGCGATGATCCCGATCGCGTTCGGTTCCTCGGATGGCCTGTTCAACCTTGGCGGGGCGTTGTCCGTCTCACAGGTACTTCCGCCCGGAGTGTACGTGGCCATGAACGGTCGGGTTTTTGACTGGGACAACGTCCGAAAGAACCACGACACCGGAGTGTTTGAAGCCCTTCGGTGATCTAGCGGTTGTTGCCGGGGTTTCTGCCTCCGCCTCTCCGACCACGCATGGTGGGGGAGAAGCGGAGGTCCCGGGCTTCACTCAAGAGACTTTCGAACCGACTGTCGCGGCGAAGGTCGTCCCAGACCGGATCTGAGCGCAGCGTGAGCAGGCCCGGTTCGGCATCTGCGAGTGCAGCGGCGAGGTGCGTAAATGCCGCGTCGTCGTCGCCCATGCCGGCGTTGGCGGCAGCGAGGTCTATGTGAGACACGTGGCCGCCTGCTCCCAGCTCGGTGGTGAGTCGACCGAGCGTCCAGGACCAATAGCCGGCGGCTCCGCTCTCAGCGACCGCACGTTCGAGCGTCTGGATATCTGCGGCGCTCGGGGCGCCAAAGGCACCAGATTCACTCCAATCTCTGGACGCTCCGACCGCGCCCATAGGATCTCCTCCAGACATGTGCGTCCGCACCCCAGGCTGGAGTGGACTCCGGGTTGGCCGAGACGACGTCTTCCAGGAGCTCCGTGGCGTCACCAAACCGACCCGCGCCCAACAGCTGTCGCGCGGCTCCAGCCCGTTCAGCCAGTCCGTCTCCTTCCCCACGCACCATCCGCAGGCGCACGAGCCGCTCGAGTTTGTCTCCGAGTCCCGTCAGGGCGTCGACCCAAGTGGTGTCGAACGCGCTGATGTCCATGACGATCGAATCGGCCATGCCAGGGATCGACACGACGTGCACCATCGTGGGCTGTCCCTCCACCGGAGCCTCGGGCATGAGGCGCGGGATGCTACGCTCAATGAGGGACAGCACTTCGCGAGTCTCAATAGACTGAGCGTCCATCTCGAGCGATTGAGCCGCTTCTTCACGGGCGAGCTGTACCTCTACGGGGTTGGCCTCGCCGTCCTCCATGTCGACCATGAAGCGGGCACTCGCGATTCCTGTGAGGGCTGGCGCGAAATCCGGGTCGTTCTGTACCGCGTCCTGGAAGTAGTCGAAGGCCATCCGGTACCCTTCGGGCGTGCCACGTTCGTACTCATAGCGGCCCTTCAAGTACGCCTCTTGGACCATCGGCTCGACGTTCATGGCCACTTCGGTGAATGCGGTTTCGGCGTGTTCACCTTCGATTTCGTGCACGACGGCGTGGGCGATCTCGGTTTGAAGTGCCAAGACGTTCGTGACCTCGCGGTCGAACTGAAGCGTCTGGATGTGCGAGTCACTCCGAGCGTGGATGATCTGAAGAGTGACGCGCACTTGGTCACCCACGCGAGTCGCCGATCCCTCGATGAGCGCGTCCACACCCAACTCTCTACCGATCTCCGGCGCGGACTTGGTGGTGCCGGCGTACTGAGTCACCGAGGTCCGGGATACGACCCGGAGACCTTCGACCATGCTCAGCTTGGCAATCAACTCCTCGTGCATTCCGGCGGTGAAGTACGCCTGGTCACCCCCCTCTGAGAAGTCGGCGAGGGGGAGGACCGCGATCGAATTGATGGCCTCGGACGGGTCGTAGATCGCCAACTCCACCGGCGTGCCTGCGACGTCCGTCGAGGCGGGTACCGTGAAGATCCCCTTGGTCGCGAGCCAAGCGCCGAGTCCACTCATCACCGTGACGGTGATCACGAGCAGGGCCAGGCGCGGAGCCACGCTGTCCGCTCCATCACCCTCTGTGCGCTTGATCCCGTCAGCCGTGATATCGAAAACCCACGCCAACACGGTTGCCGGTGGGAATCCGAGAGCAACGACGATCACCAAAACCCGCAGGCCGGCCTCACCTAACCCAAAGGCAGGAAAGACGATTTCTGCCAGCTGTAGCACGACGAAGGCCACCGCCGCGTACCCAAGCGCGAAACGCACCACATGTCTGCGGCGCATCTCTGCCATGAACTGGCCGAAGGTGGAGGGTTGTTGGTCTTGGCTCATCGTACTGCGTTAGACGGATGTGGGGTGCAGAAAGTTAGATGCACACCGTGCCGGATGGCGTTGCAAGCCTTCGGCACCTCCGCTAGGACAGGCCAGCGAGTGGATTGGCACTGCGCCGGCGAAGGACCGCCTGAATGCGAAGTAGGAAACGCGGCGCGTCGACCGGTTTTACCACAAAATCGTCGGCTCCAGCTTCGAAGAGTTGCATCTCTATCGCAGGATCCTCCGACCCCGTGGCGACGACTACGGGCAGCGACGCAGTCGCGACCCGCGAGCGGATCCGCTGCAGGACCTCGAGTCCGTGCATCTCCTTCATCTGCAGGTCTAGGGTGACCAGAGCGAACGGGTCGCTCCCCGCAAGTAGCTCTAGCGCTTCGGGGCCGTCGGACGCTTCCGATACGCGGAAGTCGGCTGTCTCGAGCATCGTTCGCATGAGCAGTCGCATGGACGCATCGTCATCAACCACCAGAATGTGGGGTCCGCCTTTGGCCTCGAGGGTGAGGGGTGGAATCTCGTGTCGGAGTTTGCCCTCGTCCGGATAGACCGTTCGGACCAGAGCACTCAGCTCCGACGGCGGCGCCACCACGAATTGGACCGTCCTGGCTGCGATGCTCCCGATCTCTCGCTCGGCGGCCAGGCTGACCGGGTCCGCCGTAGCCACCATGATACTCCGATCGCCGTATTGAAGCGGGACCACGTTGAGCTTGCGGGCCACCACGCCAGGAATCAGTCGAGAGGCGTGAGCGTCGGCGCTGTCGAGATCTGCGACCTCGAGCCGATAGTGGGCCGCGACGAGCTCCGTAAGATGCTCCGCGGAGAGTCCGGTTCGCATGGCGACCGTGTCCCAAACCGCGACCAGGTCGGTATCTGAACCGATGTTCAGTTGGTCCGCGCCTTCGAGGCCGGCCTCTCGTACGACGGGTACGAGCCAGTGTTGAATCATTGGCGCCTGATCCAAGGTGCTACTCCCGCAGGTTCCACTCAGGTGCCCCGATGATGGAGCATCGAATGAAGGTGTGTGGGGGCTCAGTGGGGTCGAGATGCCTTATCGCGTCCACTTCCTTAGATTCGGCGCGATTTCCATATTGACCGCCTCCCCGCTGCTTGATGCAAATCCGATACCTGGATGGTCCCCGCCTTAGGCGATCCCTAATCGCGGCCTGCGATTACGCGCAGCGCTTCCGCGGCGAGTTGAACCGTATCAACGTATTTCCGGTTCCGGACGGAGATACGGGAACGAACCTGGCATTGACGGTCCAGTCCATTGCGGACCACCTGAGCAACCACCGAGCACGCTCCGTTTCGGTCGTGGCGAGTGAAGCCGCTCAGGCCGCCGTACTCGGAGCCAGGGGCAATTGCGGGATGATGCTCTCCCACTTCCTCCTGGGCTTTGCCGAGGACCTGGAGGGCTACGATCGAGTCGAAACCGCGCGATTCGGCCAGGCGTTGGACGCTGGCGCGAGGAACCTCTATGACGCTTTGGAGAAACCGGTAGAAGGGACCATCCTCACGGTCATCCGTGACACAGCGGATGCCGCGGGGGAGTCAGGGGCTCCTGACTTCGTACCGCTTCTTGAGCTTCTCGTCGAGCGGGCGCGGGACTCACTCGCGAATACCCCGGAGTTGCTCCCGGTCCTAAAGAGGGCCGGGGTCGTAGATGCCGGCGCCAAGGGCTTCGTGAGCTTGCTCGAAGGGGTGCTCCTTCTCGTGAACGGAGATCCGATTGTCGCCGCCTTGGCCTCTGGCACTCCGGCCGGGGACGAAGGAGTGGCCGGCATCGATTATCCGGAGGACGAGGAGCAGTTCCGCTTCTGTACCGAGGCGCTTGTTCGAGGAGAAGACCTTCCCACTCAGAACGAGGTACGCGCCGTTCTTCGTGATATGGGCGATTCTCTCATCGTGATCCGTTCCGCAGATATCCTGAAGGTCCATGTCCACACGGACGCACCGGACGGAGTCTTTGACTACCTGCGTGGCCTCGGCGAACTGGTAACGCACAAGGCTGAGGACATGCGAGCCCAGCACGAAACTGTCCAGAGAGCTGCGCGGGGTCATATCCAGTTGGCCCGCCGGCCGATGGCGATCGTCACAGACTCCGCATGCGATTTGTCAGAAGAGCACGTCCGGGCACACGGAATTCACGTGACGCCCCTTGTTCTTGTGGACGGCGACAAGATGTATCGAGATGGGATCGATATCACGGCCGATGAGTTCCACAGCATGTTGGCCGAACAGGAGGCACTCCCGACTACGAGTCAGCCGGCCCCGGCCGACTTCATCGATTCGTACGCACGGGCCGCCGAGGAGGGTGAGTCCATCTTGGGTGTGCTGGCTTCTTCGACTCTCTCGGGGACCTTTGCCTCGGGAGAAGCGGCGGCGTGGCGCTTCGACAGTACCCGTGTGCATTTGGTCGACTCGAAAGGGGCGTCGCTTCTCGAGGGACTCATGGTCCTCAAAGCCTGCGAACTGGCGGAGTTGGCTTGGGAGCCGGAGGACATCGTTGAGGAGTTGGATCGGGTGCGCCGCCAGTCGGGGATCCTGTTTACAGTGCAGACGTTCGAGCGACTGATTCGGTCTGGACGGGTGGGCCGAGGCCGAGCTCTACTGGGGCGCTTCCTGGGCATCAAACCGATTCTGGGACTCGACCAAGAGGGACGGGTGGCACCCGTAGGGAAGGCGTGGGGGAAGGGTCGGGCCAAGGGCGAACTCATGCGGCTCCTGAGGGACAGGATTCCTGCCGGAACGAAAAATGTTCGCTTTGGCGTCGTGCATGTGGGGATTCCAGAGGTCGTCCCGCCTATCACCAAGCAGCTGCGTGAGTGTTTCGGAGAGCACACTGAAGTGCTGTCGGCTCCGGCGACGCCGGTGATCGCTACGCATTTGGGGATCGGTGCGTGGGGCGTGGCTTACCTCGTTGAGGACGACTAGTCCCTCAACCGCTCCGCGCTACTTTCGGCGCTGCTTCCCCAAGACCAGGGCGTCGTAGGTTACGCGCTGAGCTGAACTGAGGTCCGTGGGGAGTCCGACCAGGATGGCGCGCACCTTGGGGTCATCCGGGAGGTGCAGTACCAGGCGACCGTCCATGGGTGCTTCGTACGGGTGGGCGCGACCCGTCTCGTCAATGCTCACCGTCCGCCCCACTGCTGCTGCTTCAGCGAGCGTGCGCCCGTATTCGGCCCAAGCGACCAGCGGCTCGACCTCACCTGAGGCCACCTGCGGGATGAGCGTGTCGCGGTAGTACGCGACGGCGTTTTGGTACCCCTCAGCATTGGAGCCTTTCAATTCACGGAGCCGTTCGCGATAGAACTCACGGGGATCGCGGGAGTCCGAGGCATCAATGGCCTCTTGTAGGCGTCGGTCGGCTTCGGCGGTCAGGTCAGTCATGGCGCGGAAGGATCGTGCGCGAATGCGGTAAGGTCAACGATCGGCACCGTCTGCTCTGAACAGGACATCGTTGGCCGCCAGATCACGACGAGGCATACGTCAGGTCAGGATACGAGCCGAT
>Ga0233428_1003601_pt1 | contig 12921 bp, 9 predicted proteins | sample SI_118_April2016_4_FD_179890 | JGI IMG/M metagenome (GOLD analysis project Ga0233428, IMG submission 179890) | Seawater microbial communities from Saanich Inlet, British Columbia, Canada - SI_118_April2016_120_MG | ecosystem: Environmental > Aquatic > Marine > Inlet | place: Canada: British... | reverse complement strand
TACAAAACCCGGCCATCATCCAGAACCTGCGTGTAACTTTTTGTGCCGCGATCATATCTTTCGAGCATGTTTGCGACCCAGGCATCCATATCGTCGATATCATCTGCGTATAGACCATTCTCGGCCGCTTTTCTGATGATCAATTCGAGACTGGTGCCAGGGACCAGGTATTCCTTGACGCTTGGATAAAAATCCTCAAACCGGCTGTTGCAGTAGACCAGTTTACGATCTTCGTCATAAATGACGTAACCGTCCGAAGTGCTCTCAAGGGCTTCCTTCAAACGGGTCTGGGTTTCTTCGGCTCTTGCAAGGGCGCTGAGGTCAATATTTTGATTGCCGATACCAATGATTTCACCGTTAGCATTTTTGATAGGGAATTTTTGTGACAGGACCGTCAATTCCCGCCCGTCTGGTAGAGGCAAGACATGATGGGTTTCCGATGAACCACCGAACTCCACAACGCGACGATCCTGGGCCTTGACGAGTTTGGCAAACTCGGGCTTAGCGATATCGTCTATCGTTGAACCTTCGAAATCAGGATTGCCTGCGTTGAACCAGTCAAGCCATTTCGAGTTTGCTGTTTGATACTTGCCGTTAACATCCTTGACCATAATCGCAGACGGCGATTGTTCCACGAAGGATTTGAAAACGGCTTCGCTCCGCTGCAGGGTATCCAGGGTTTCACGTTCGTCCGTGATGTCCTGCACCAGACCAAACAGGTATCCACTGCTTCCCTCGACATTCAGTCGAAAGCCACCAACAGATCTGACATATCGGACTTCACCGCCGGGGCGAACAATGCGCAATTCGTAGCGGAAGTTTTCATTGTTTTCCCGGTGCTTGCGGAAGTGGGCGATTACGATTGGCTGGTCGTCCGGATGGTGATGGGAGACCGCCATTTTCCCGTTCGCGGGAATATCCGGCGAAAGTCCATGAATGCGATAAATGCCTTCCGACCAGAAAAGCTTGTCATTGGCTTCATCGAAATACCAGTAGCCCACATTACTCAGATACTCGGCTTGTTCCAGTATGCCGGAGTGGATGGCACGCTGCTGGTCAATTTGACTGGATGCTGTGATATCCTGGCAAAACCCAGAGACGACTTCTATGGCGCCGTCAGCAGACCTGCGGGGGATACCGGTTGTTCTGATTATCCGTTGGGGGCCATCTGTGGTGGCAAGACGCAGGTCCGTCTGAAAATCTGTTCCATCTTCAAGGGCCGCATGAAAGCAGGCGGCTGCCCGGGCCTGATCATCTTTGTGATAAAAGGAAGCGACTGTATCAATGTTGATATCGACGGTTGCGTCCAGCCTGTGAAGCTGGCGGGTTTCGGCGGGCCAGTGGAAATTGCCCGTCGCTCCATTGATTTCCCAATATCCAAGTATTGCTGGTGCAGCGGTGGTTTGGATGTTGGTATCGCCGCTCAACTGTCCACAGTTGTCAGCGACGGCCTTGTTTTCCGAAGATTCTGATTTTTTGTTCATCAGTAAAATGTCACTAATTTCTGTTACCAACCCATGCAGGTTACCGACCTGCTACCAACCAGGCATAGATTAGAGGAATTTTACAGAAAAATCACTATTACTATAATTTTCGGAAGGACTTTGATTCTTCCCGCATGACGGAAGAATCATCTGGCCGAAATAACCCTGTTTCGACCGTCATTTTTGGCCTGATACATTGCTTTGTCAGCCCGGCTGATCACGGTCTCGATGTCTTTATCATCCGGCGTCAGCAAGGCTATACCTATACTGGCTGTGACGGTGACGGGCTTGCCTTCAAACAGGATTTCCGTTTCTTCGATTGTCTGGCGGATGCGTTCGGCGATTTCCGGCACAAATGCTTCGTCAGTCTCTGGCAGGGCAATCGCAAATTCTTCGCCGCCCACGCGCGCAAACAGATCATTGGCTCTGAGCAGGTCGGATACGACATCGACGACAGATTTCAGAACCTCGTCGCCAAAGGGATGACCGTAAGCATCATTCAGACCCTTGAAGTTATCCAGGTCGAATTCCAGTATTGCCAGCTTGCGATCATAACGTCGGGCCCGGATGATCTCGGCTTCGGCTCGCATATAAAAGTGTCGCCGGTTTGATATGCCGGTCAGATCATCTGTCGTCGCCATATGCCTGAGTTCCTGCTCAAGGGACTGGCGCAGGCTGATTTCATTTTCCAGGCGTTTACGGGCAGCGCGTTCACCGTTCAACAACCACCAGGCTTGCCGGCGAAGTTCGTGGCGTCTCGACGATGTGGTGATGCCAACGATGTTGACGAGGACAAGGAAAGTGATGGCGAAAGGAAGTTGGGCGTCGTATTGCGGGATGTCGTACTGCAGGATGTAGATGAACGATGCCGTGAGAACGCCGGAGATCGCAATCTGGAGGCTGATGGGATTGGCCAGCAGCAGATAGGTCGCCGGTATGACGACCAGATAGGTCAGCATGATGTCAAACAGGGCAGGCGGTGGGGCAGCGTACACAATATATTCACGCAGCTGGAACGTCATCAACAAGGTGGCGACAACAGCGAAAATCAGGATCGAGCGATCCAGAACGGCAGTGTCTGAATTCCGGCGCAACGCAAAAAAAGCGACGATCCCGATGGTCAGAAACAGTGTACGGGATATCGCAAGTTCCATGAGCGCCTGCTCATTGGATATCGTGCTTAGGTCACCGAGAAAAAAGAAGATGTTGGCAGCCGCCAGCAACAACAAACCGCGCGCGGCATGAACACTGTCTATCTTTGCAGACTGAACACGAAAAGTGTCTTCCGTCCTGTCATTGACAAAAACACCTCGCCAACGAGATATCGTCGGATCAGACACGGCAAGATCGTTCATCGTAAAATACTACCAGTGATATACGGTTGCGCAGAAATAACCCCGGTATTCAGGGCCGTGAATTTGCCGGATCGAATGCACCAATATAGGCGTTATTCCATACGGGAGAGACAGTTAGCTCGTTGACGCAAACATGAGCGGGAAGGGATGCCAGGAAAAGGACTATTTCACCAATGTCGGCTGGTTGCAACATCTTGTCGCGCTCAGATTGTGGGACGGGCACGGCACGATTATCCAGAATTTCCGTTGCGACTTCACCGGGGTTAAGGGCGCAGGCGCGAATGCCATTTTCACATTCTTCCAGGTTCAGGTTCTCGTTCAGCCACACCAAAGCCGCCTTGGAGGCATTATAGGCCGGGCCCGAGACCCGACTGTGATAGCGCCCGGCCCAGCTCGCGACATTGATAATCAGGCCTTCTTTTTGCGCCCGCATTTTTGGCAAGACCGCTTTGGCGCAATAAAAAGAGCCATTGACGTTAACGGCCATGATGTTGTCGAAATTTTGCGTGCCTTCGTCTGACCAGAAACGTTTTTTGACGTTGATACCAGCTGAATTGATCAACACATCGACCTGGTTAAAACGGCTTTCGATATCCGAAACAACGCTTTTTACGGCGTCAGCATCTGTCACATCCAGCGGCGCGATCATGGCTTCATGCCCTGCAGCCGAGACTTCGCTGGCGACTTCAGACAAACGGTCCGCCCGGCGGCCCGACAGAACAATCTGCATGCCTGCAGCGGCGAGACTGACAGCAGCAGCCCGGCCCATGCCGGAACCCGCCCCTGTGATCCAGGCGACCTTGCCTTTTAAGTCACGCATACCGGTCAGGCCAGTTCGTTTTCAACCAGCCGGGACCAGTAACTGGCACCAACGGTCAGGATGTCGTCGTTGAAATCGTAGTTGGGGTTGTGGACGTGGCAGCCGCCAGGACCGCCTTCAACGCCGTTGCCGATCAGGACATAACAACCTGGTCGCTCATTCAGCATCCAGGAAAAATCCTCGGCACCCATGCCCGGCAATTTGTCGCGAATAACATTTTCCTCACCAACAATATCTGCCGCTGCCCGGGCCGAATATTCAGCTTCCTGCGGCGTATTGATTGTCGGCAAATAGCGCCGATCATAGACAAAGTCGACATGGGCCCCGAAAGCATCGCCAATACCTTTGGCAATCTGGCGCATCTCGCTTTCAATCATGTTCTGGGTTTCAAGTTGCAGGGCGCGGGTGGTGCCGATCAAGGTTGCGGTCTCGGGGATAACATTGGATGTGTGACCGGCGATCACCTGGGTGATGCTGACCACGACCGAATCCAGGGGATCGGTGCGACGGGACGCAATGGTTTGAAAGGCCGAAATCATCTGGGCGGCGACGACAATGGGGTCTGTGCCATTGTGGGGGTAGGCACCGTGGGCACCCTTGCCGGTAATGGTGATTTCAACAAAATCCGCCGAGGCCATGATCGGGCCTGGATTGACGGCGAACTTGCCCAACTCAACGCCCGGCATGTTGTGCATGCCAAAAACCATGTCGCAATCAAACTTTTCAAACAGGCCATCTGCAATCATTACCCGGGCTCCGGCGACATTTTCCTCGGCAGGCTGGAAAATGAAATGGACGGTGCCATCAAAGTTTTTGGTTTCAGCCAGATAACGTGCAGCCCCCAGCAGCATCGTTGTATGGCCGTCATGGCCACAGCCGTGCATTTTGCCGTCATGGACGGATTTGTGATCAAACTCGTTCAGTTCGTACAAATCCAGGGCGTCGATATCGGCGCGCAAGCCAATGCGTTTGGTGCCATTTCCGACTTTCAGGGAACCCACGACACCGGTTTTGGCGAGGCCCCGATGCACTTCGATGCCATATTTTTCCAGCTCGTCCGCTACAACCTGAGCTGTGCGGGTCTCTTCAAAAGCTGTTTCAGGATGGGCATGAATGTCGCGGCGAATGCGACTGAGATCGTCATGAAAGTCCGCAATACGATTGTAGATAGCCACCGAATTCTCCCTGGATGTTTTAAAAGGCGTAACCCGAACGGGATGCCCTGTTTGTTTGTTTTTGTGACGCTACCACAGATATCGCAGGCGTCCAGCAGCCCTGGTCCGATTATTTCAACAAAAAAAACTGCGACAAAAGCTCGCATGAAATTAGTTGGATACCGGCAAATTACCCAATTGTTTTATTCGGGTATTCCAGCTTAGAATTGATTTTAGTCAAGTAATAGTACGATTGAGACCCGCAGACACCAACATTCTTGTTGTTCGTCAGGGCCATGATAGAAATTCACCTGAATTTTTCTATATCCGAGTTTTTAGTAGGGATAAAATTTTATAGCAGAATCAACCCGCTTGCGGGTTGGTAAATGCGACAACTTGTCCGGTGTTCGAGTGCAGAAATTGGGTGCATTCATTTACTCGCACGGCAGACAACCGGGTGGCAGCAAGTACCTGTTTTGACAAGGTGGAAAACATGAGAAGTATTTTGCAGACGCAAAAAGAAATTGGCGAGGGTCCCATTTCAAATCCTTCGGCGTTGCCGACGGAAGTGGGCACAGAGGGGAACATTTGTGGCGTTCTTGTCCATGTTCGTCCTGAACGTCTGGCCCAGGTGATGGCTGAAATGGCCGCAATGCCTGGAACCGAAATTCATCAATCCGCCCCCGACGGACGCGTTGTCGTTACCGTCGAGGACGTGCCGGGCAAGTGGGCCGGCAATACCCTGACTGACATCAACAATATCCAAGGTGTGCTTTCCGCCGCTCTTGTTTTTCACCATCGCGACGGTGACGACACGGGCGACGTCGATGAGGAGGTATCTCAATGAAAGTCTCAAGACGCGATTTTATCAAATCAAATGCCGCAGCTGCGACCGCCGCTGCCGCAGGCCTGGCCATTCCGGGGGGGGCAGCCGAGGCGGCCCTGAAGGATGACATCCGCTGGGACAAGGCAGCCTGCCGCTTTTGCGGTACCGGTTGCTCTGTCCTGGTTGGTGTCAAGAATGACAAGGTTGTCGCCACGCAAGGTGATCCGGAATCTCCGGTCAACCGGGGCCTGAACTGCGTCAAAGGGTATTTTCTCTCGAAAATCCTTTACGGCGAAGATCGCCTGACCGAGCCGTTGTTGCGCATGAAAAATGGCAAATATGACAAAAACGGTGACTTTACGCCCGTCAGCTGGGATATGGCTTTTGATGTCATGGCCGACAAGTTCAAGGAAGCGCTGAAGAAAAAAGGGCCGACATCTGTTGGCATGTTTGGCTCTGGCCAGTGGACTGTATGGGAAGGCTATGCAGCCGCCAAACTGTACAAGGCCGGTTTCCGCTCCAACAATATTGATCCCAACGCACGACACTGCATGGCATCGGCTGTGGCCGGTTTCATCCGCACCTTCGGGATCGACGAGCCCATGGGTTGTTACGACGATCTGGAAGAAGCAGACGCGTTTGTGCTGTGGGGTTCAAACATGGCGGAGATGCATCCGATCCTGTGGCAACGCCTGACGAACCGTCGCCTGACGGCAGATCATGTAAGGGTTGCTGTCCTGTCGACGTTCGAAAACAGGAACTTTGACCTGGCCGACAACGGCATGGTGTTCAAGCCGCAAACGGATCTGGCGATCCTCAACTTCATCGCAAACTACATCATCCAGAACAATGCGATGGACAAGAACTTTATCAAGAACCACGTTAACTTCCGGCGCGGTAATGATGACATCGGCTACGGGCTGCGTCCGGAAGATGCGCGTGAGAAGAATGCCAAGAATTCCAAGAAGGCCGGCGGCTCCAAGCCCATGACCTTCGGTGAATATGCGGCATATGTGTCCGAATACACTGTCGAAAAGGCGCATGAAATTTCCGGCGTCCCGGTCAAGAACCTGATCGAACTGGCCAAATTGTATGCCGATCCGAAGCGCAAGGTCGTCAGTTACTGGACCATGGGCTTTAACCAGCATACGCGTGGCACCTGGGCCAATAACCTGGTTTACAACATTCACTTGTTGACGGGTAAAATCTCCGAGCCTGGCAATGGACCGTTCTCGCTGACCGGTCAGCCTTCGGCTTGTGGTACAGCCCGTGAAGTCGGGACCTTCGCCCACCGTCTGCCTGCAGATCTGGTGGTCATGAAAAAGCCGCACCGCGATATTGCCGAAAAAATCTGGAAATTGCCGGAAGGCACAATTCCGGGCAAACCTGGCTATCACGCTGTGTTGCAAAACCGCATGCTGAAAGACGGCAAGCTCAACGCTTACTGGGTCATGTGTAACAACAACATGCAGGCTGCGGCCAACATGAACAACGAAGGCTTGCCGGGCTATCGTAATCCGGAAAACTTCATTGTTGTGTCAGACCCGTATCCAACTGTTTCGGCCATGGCTGCGGACCTTATCTTGCCAACCGCCATGTGGGTGGAAAAAGAAGGTGCATACGGTAACGCTGAACGGCGGACACAGTTCTGGCGTCAGCAAGTCAGCCCTCCGGGTCAGGCGCGTTCTGACCTGTGGCAGATCATGGAATTCTCCAAGCGCTTCAAGATAGAAGAAGTGTGGACGGAAGACCTGCTGGCCAAGGCACCTGAATATCGTGGCAAGACACTTTTTGATGTGCTTTACGCCAACGGTCAGGTCAATGCTTTCTCTAACGAACAGCTCCAGGCTGGACATCAGAACGATGAAGCCAATCACTTTGGTTTTTATGCCCAGAAAGGTTTGTTCGAGGAATATGCCACCTTCGGTCGCGGCAAGGCTCACGATCTGGCACCCTTCGAAACCTATCACCAGACCCGCGGATTACGTTGGCCCGTTGTGGACGGCAAGGAAACACTGTGGCGTTTCCGCGAAGGCCATGACCCCTATGTGAAAAAGGGCGAGGGTGTGCGGTTCTATGGCAAGCCTGATGGCAAGGCGGTTATTTTCGCCCTGCCGTATGAAGATGCTGCCGAAATGCCGGATGAAAACTTCGACTTGTGGCTGGTTACAGGCCGCGTGCTGGAGCACTGGCACTCAGGCACCATGACCAGGCGGGTACCGGAGCTTTATCGGGCCATGCCAAATGCCAAGGTCTACATGCATCCGGACGATGCTGAAGCCCGAGGCGTTAAACGCGGCCAGGCTGTGAAGATGTCGACCCGTCGTGGTGAAATCGTCAGCCGGGTAGAAACCCGCGGACGGAACAAGCCACCCCGGGGTGTTGTGTTCATTCCATGGTTTGATGCCAGCCAGCTGGTCAACAAACTGACGCTTGATGCGACCTGTCCGATTTCCAAGGAAACGGATTTCAAAAAGTGCGCGGTCAAAGTTGAAAAGGCCTGATCGGTCGTAAATGCTAAAGGCCGGGAACGGCCGGGAGAAGAGCGATGAAAAGCTTGAAAATGTTAGTTGCAACCGGATTGATCGGTGCATTCATGTCAATCGTGCCAGGCACCACCGGTGTCCTGGCACAGGAAGAAGGTGTCTGGTCGCTGCGCGGGGAAGTCGCCCTGAACGATGCCGCACCATTGGCGGATACCAAAAAGCAGAATACCTCTGGTAAAATGGGCCGTGCCTATCGCCAGCAACCGCCATTGATTCCGCACCGTATGGAAAAGTACCAGATCAACAGCAAGGTCAATCAATGCCTGCGCTGCCACGACTGGCCCTATAATACTGAAGAAGGGGCACCGAAAGTTTCGGAAACCCATTACTTCAATCGCAACGGGGTTGCTCTGGATACAATTGCCGGAACACGCTGGTTCTGCACACAATGTCACGTGCCACAGACACAGGCGCGTGCGCTGGTGAAGAACAAATTCAAAAACGCGTCTGAGGTCGATTAGGTCCTCTTGATCAAGGTACAATAATCGGGACACAGATTATGTCGAATAACACTGAGAATAGCGAAAATGTAGGCGTGATAAAGTCGGTCTGGCGGTGGTTTCGCAGACCAACGGCACGCTTTGCCCTGGGGACACTGGTCATTGTCGGCTTTGTCGGCGGTATCGTCTTCTGGGGTGGCTTTAACTGGGCCATGGAAGTGACCAACAACGAAACTTTCTGTATCAGTTGTCATGAGATGGAAGCGAACGTCTACCGCGAATACAAACAGACGGTTCACTACAATAACCGAACCGGCGTGCGGGCGACCTGTCCGGACTGTCATGTGCCCAAGACCTGGGTTCACAAGATCGCCCGGAAAATCCAGGCCAGTAACGAACTGTACCACCACTTCCTGGGCACCGTTGATACGCCCGAGAAGTTCGAAGCCAAGCGTCTGGAACTGGCCGGGAACGTCTGGAAAGTCATGAAGGAAACGGACAGTCGGGAATGCCGGAACTGTCACAACTTCGACTTTATGGACTTCACGGTTCAGGAAAACCGGGCCAGCAAACGACATGCCGAGGCCATCGACAGTGGCAAGACCTGTATCGATTGTCACAAGGGTATTGCTCACGATTTACCTGAAGGCGCATTTGATGCAGAGCGGAAAATCAACAAGGCCGCAAATTAGAATTGCCTTGTCAGATATTATTGATCGAGGGCGCTGCAAACGTAGCGCCCTCTTTTTTTGTGAGTCTGGTTGTTATCGTTGAGGTTTTTCAGGCGAGGCGACCAGGACACAATGTATTCCCCTAAAAAATTTAGTGCTTATGCTAATCAATTACCCCTGTGTGGCTTGACATCAGACCTTCCGGTGAAGTCAAATATTTTCATAAAAGCTCGCACCCATCCAGGTGGGCAAGCGGGGAGAAGAAGAATTGCAGGGCAACATCAATGGCGATGGTGTCTGACGCAAACAGTGGGAGGATATTCATGATTCGTCGTACTCTGGGGCTTGGCGTTGCTATGGCAACATTTGCCAGCGTCGCAAGCTTCTCGGCCCAGGCCGAAACCGTAAAAATCGCATTTATTGATCCTTTGTCCGGTGGCTTTGGTGCTGTCGGGATCAGTGGCCTGAAGCAGTATCAATACACTGCAGGCGTCCTTAACAAAGAAGGTGGTACCCAGTTCGAAGTCACCGGGTATGACAACAAGATTTCACCGAAAGAAAGCCTGATCCAGCTCAAGCGTGTGATCGCTGACGGCATTCAATTTGTTGTTCAGGGCAATTCATCCGGTGTCGCCAACGCGCTGACGGACGCCATCAACAAGCATAACAAACGTAACCCTGACAAACGGGTTCTGTTCCTGAACTATTCAGCCGTTGATCCAAAATTGACCAACGAAAAGTGTAACTTCTGGCACTTCCGTTTTGATGCCAACGCAGACATGAAAATGAATGCGCTGACAGACGTGATTGCTGAAGATAAAGGCATGAAGAAGATTTATCTTCTTGGTCAGAACTATTCGTTCGGTAAAGCCGTTGCTGCTGCAGCAGTTAAATTTCTTGGTGAAAAGCGCCCGGACCTGAAAATCGTCGGCAACGAATTGCACCCGATTGGCAAGGTCAAGGATTTCTCGCCTTATATCGCCAAGATCAAGGCATCAGGTGCCCAGGCCCTGATTACGGGTAACTGGGGTGCAGACATGCAGAACCTGGCCAAAGCGGCTCAGGATTCTGGTCTGAAAATCCCACTGTACACCTACTATGCTGCAAACAATGGTATCACCAAGGCGATTGGTGCCGGTGGCGTTGATCGGGTTCGCCTGGTCGCTGAAGGTACAACCAACCCGCCGATGACTGAGAAATGGCGTACATTGTTGCAGGGCTTTAAGGCAAAGCACCCGAACGAAGACTTCACGCAAACTCGTATCACCAACGTTATGAGCATGCTGAAAAAAGCGATTGCAAAAGCCGGTTCTGCAAAGCCGATCAAGGTTGCAGCAGCTTTGGAAGGCATGGAGCATAAAGCATTCTGGGGTGACACGGTGACGATGCGTGCGTCTGATCACCAGTTGCAGATGCCAATCCGCATCCTGGTTCACACCGACAAGGGAATTGAGTTTGACGGTGATAACTCGGGCTTTGGTCTGCTGAACGAATCAACGGTTACGGCCGCTGAAGCTTCAACACCAACAAGCTGCAAGATGAAGCGTCCTTCGTAAGGTTGCTTTCATCGATGTAAAGAAAATGTGCCCGGCACCTCAAAACAGGGGTGCCGGGTGTTTTCTGAATACAAGCTGTAATTCCCCGAATTTCACACGATTTTCCTGGTTGCTTTTCGGAGTCAAAAAACCGTGGCTGAACTAATCATCTTTTCGCTGCTTCACGGACTGGTATACGGCCTCTTGCTGTTTATGCTGGCCAGTGGCCTGACGCTCATCTTTTCCATGATGGGTGTTTTGAACTTTGCCCATGCCAGCATTTATATGCTGGGCGCTTATGTCGCCTATACCATCAGCCAATATGTCGGCTTTTGGCCGGGCTTGATCATTGCGCCGGTTGTTGTGGGCCTGTTCGGTGCCCTGGTAGAACGTTACGGCCTGCGCCACGTTCACAAATATGGTCATGTGGCGGAACTGATCTTCACCTTTGGTCTGGCGTTCCTGATTGAGGAATTTGTTCAGTTGATCTGGGGCAAGCAAACAGTTGGTTATCACGAACCTGCGGTGCTGGCTGTTCCCTTGTTCGAAATGTACGGTCAGACATTTCCGGCCTACAAGGCCTTCATGCTGTTGGTCTCGGTCGCCATATTCATTGTCCTGTTGGTGGTCCTGACGCGCTCTCGCGTTGGTCTGATCATTAATGCTGCGATCACGCACCCCAGCATGGTTTCCATGTTGGGACATAATGTGCCTATGGTTTTCATGGGTGTCTTTGGTGTGGGGTCTGCGCTGGCGGCATTGGCGGGTGTGATCGCCGGACCGTCATTGGGGACCTCTCCGGGTATGGCAGTACTATTGGGACCGATTGTCTTTGTGGTCATTGTCGTCGGTGGCCTGGGGTCGCTGATCGGGGCATTTGTCGCTTCCTTGTTGATCGGCATGATGACGACCTTCGCTGTTGCCATTGATTATTCGTTTGGCCAGTTTTTTATGGACGTCGGCCTGAACATGGATCCCGATGGCGTTCTCAGTGATCTCTACACTGTGACCATTGCCCAGTTGGGGCCGATCATGCCGTATATGTTGCTGGTCCTGATCCTGATATTCAGACCGACCGGCCTGTTTGGGACACGTGAAGTATGAGTAATATTTCCAATGCAATGACAGCCGGTGCCAGCCCGTCTTTCCTTCGTCGCTACGGCATGTGGCTTATTCCGGCAATTGTTGTTGTCTCGCTGCCCTGGTTGCTGACTTCAACCGTCGCAGTTGCTGTTCTGAACCAGATGGGCATCGCAGTGATCTTTACGGTCGCCTACAATATGATGCTGGGGCAAGGTGGCATGTTGTCCTTTGGCCATGCTGTCTATTTCGGCCTTGGCGGCTATTTTGCCATCCACGGTGTCAACATGATATCAGATGGTGAATGGCCTATCCCCTTGCCGTTTGTGCCTCTTTTTGGTGCCTTTGCCGGACTGGCATTCGGAGCCCTGTTTGGCAGTTTTTCGACCAACCGGGCAGGCACGGTGTTTGCCATGATTTCACTGGGTCTGGGCGAAATGATGGCGTCGTCTTCGCTGATTTTCACAAAGTTTTCGGGCGGTGAAGAAGGCATTACGGCGGATCGAACCGAAGCCTTGCCATTTTTTGGCGTGGAATTCACAACCGAGGTTCAGATATATTACCTGATTGCCTTCTGGGTTTTTCTCGCTGTATTCCTGATGTACCGATTTTCCCGCACCCCCATTGGCCGCCTTGCCAATGCTGTGCGTGACAATCCGGAACGGGCCGAATTTCTGGGTTACAGCCAAAAGTGGGTGCGGTTTATTTCCTTCACCATATCCGGAGGATTTGCCGGGATTGCCGGTGCGCTGTTTGCCCTGAATTATGAAATTGTCACCGAGGAAACAGTTAATGCCCTGACGTCAGGTGTCGTGCTTTTACAGGCATATATTGGCGGGGTTGGTTTCTTTGCGGGTCCGATTGTCGGTGCTGTGATCTTCACGCTGCTGCAAACGTTGATGTCGAACTACACCGAAATCTGGGCCTTGTATGTCGGGCTGGTCTTTGTTGGCACTGTGATGTACGCGCCAGCAGGTCTGACCGGTCTGATCATGATGCATGTACCAGTA
>Ga0233428_1003596_pt1 | contig 12931 bp, 20 predicted proteins | sample SI_118_April2016_4_FD_179890 | JGI IMG/M metagenome (GOLD analysis project Ga0233428, IMG submission 179890) | Seawater microbial communities from Saanich Inlet, British Columbia, Canada - SI_118_April2016_120_MG | ecosystem: Environmental > Aquatic > Marine > Inlet | place: Canada: British... | reverse complement strand
AGTAGAGTTAGATGATTTAAAATCAGAGATACGTACTAAGAGGACTCTTTACTTAGATTTACTGGAGGAAAGGGACTCATTAGTAATAGAGGTTAATGAGTTAACATCTACTAATAAAGAGTTATGGACAACTATCAAGAGTTTACCGACAATAGCGGAAGATGCCCTAGTAAGGAAACTAAAGGAGAATGAAGATGAATTATAAATATAAGACTGCATTAGCAGAACAAATAGATGATATGGCAGAGAGCCTTGAGTATTGGAAGGACGCACATAAGAGGGCTATGGATAAAGAGGTGGACTTACAACAAGAGTTAGCGGACTCACTACTAACTAATGCGGAATTATCCGTAGAAATAAAGCAATTAAAGGAGAAATAATATGAAAACATTAAGTGAACAAGTAAGAAAACTAGAGGTTAGATTAGAACAATTTCAAAAGGCAGTCGATAATCTAGCAATTGAGAATGGGCATTTTGCTAACTTCCTTGAGCGTATGGATTACAGCTCTTGTGAGATAGATAACATTTCAAATGGTTGGTATACATATAGAACAACGGATTTGGATAAAGATAAGCGTATCAAAAAACTTGAACATAAACTTATGACAATTATGGACGTGGCTAATGATGCCAACGAGGATGATTAAGATGAAATATAAAGTAGAGGCACTATATGTAGCACCCACTTGGTTTGAGATTGACTTTGACCTGAGAAATGTAACGAGTTGGTACATTAAATATGATGTACTTAATGTAATACACAACAAAGGTGAAGACTGGAAATCTTACCAACCTTCAGGTGCAGGTGACTGTGATTATAGTTCACCTGAGAGGCAGTATATAACCGAGTTAGGTGAAGATGGTGATGAACTTGACTGGGAGGTATTAATCTAATGAAAGTAATTAAAGTAATTGAACTACTACAGAAAACATACGAACCCAATGATGAGCTAATGATTGATTGGATAGACAAGTACCAAGCAGAAGTTGATACCGAGGAGCAATGGAATTGGGCTGTCGGTATGATGGAGGGCAGTAGCGAGGGAATGATTGATATGTATTATGTACAGGATATGGTAAGTGAAGCGATTGCTGATTTAGAAGCAGAACAAAGGAGTAGATAATGAATAATGATACCAACGTAAGGGGTACACACAGAAGTACGCCACAATCGAATCCTCGTAACGATGAGGGTAACATACGCATAGAAGAACTAAAGAAGTTGTATGGTTCGGGTACTATTGTAGATAATATGAATAGGATTATGCAATTAGTTGAGGACAATAAAAGAATTAGAGGTAAATTATGAGTAGGCATCAGACAAAATATACTATGACTAATGGTAAGGCGTTTACTGTGACATCATTAGCAGAATTAACAGGACTATCTCTCAGAGGTGCAAGGAATAGGTTGACTGTGTCAGATGACTATGATACTGTTATTCAAGCAACACTAACTAAGAATAGAAAATACTTCTTATCTGATGGTACACCCATAACAACAGAGGAACTGATGCAACGCAGTGGGCTTAGTAGGTCAGCGTGTCAAAAGAGATTGGTAAAGGGTGGTACTCTTGATGAGATGTTGCTAACACCTGAGGGTAATAGGTTTAAGTCTTATACCCTTGATGATGGTAGTGAGTGGACAACACATACATTAATGGATAGATATAAGTTAGCGTACTCTACTGCATATGTGAGGTTAAATAAATACACAGACCCTGCTAAGGTATGTTGTCCTAGTACCTTCAAGCCTAAGACTATTGCTTCGGTAAAGGACACACTAAATAAATCTACAGGTATATCTAGTAATGCTGTGGTGGGTACTATAGTTAAGAGTAGAATGTACTATGACCCACTAGGTCATTGGAAACTAATCAACAGGTGTACATAATGAAAACATTTAAGTTTAAGAAAGAAGATAGGATAGTGTGTACTATGACTACCTTGTATGAAGTAAAGGCACAGTCATTAGCACAGGCTAAGAAGGTATCTAACACAGGTGAACAGGTAGGTTTAATGTTTACTGAGTCAGACATAGTAGAGGAAGGGGAGATAACGTATGTCAAGGATAAGTAACTACCTCATAGGTATGGAAGAAGAAGGACGATTGATTTATAACGAGAGTAAAAGAGAGTATGTTCCTGCTGGGTTAGCACCTCGTAGTGCCATACATAAATATAGAAGCAAGCGTAAGAAGATTGCTAACAAAAAAAGGAGTAGATGATGGAAGATTTTATTAGAGTAAGAGAAGAAAACTTATGGACAACAGATGGTATATTTACAGATAGCTTAGCACACAAGCACAAGGCTATTGTTGATGATGAATCAGGCAGTATCATAGCGGTGGTAGGTAAGGGGTATAACCTAGTACAGAACGCAGACATCATACCACAATATGAAGATGCTATCCGTAGGTCTAACCTAGACACAGATGGTATGGAAAGAATTGTACAGTACTCTCACGATGGTGCGAGAACAGTGGTGTCGTACCGTTTCCCTGCACATAGGGTAGCCATTACTAAAGGTGATGAGATGGACTTACAAATCAATGTACTTAATAGTTATGATGGTAGTTGGAAGTTTATGTCCTTGGTGGGTGCATATAGATTACTATGTACTAACGGACAAATCATTGGTGATAGTTTCTCATCGTACTATGGTAAGCACACTAAGAGTTTGGATGTTGACTATGCTATTCATAAGTTAGAGAACTCATTAGAAGTTTACCTTAATAATGTTGACCTTTGGAAACAATACACAACAAGTAAGGTATCCTTAGGTGAAGCACACCACATACTTGAGGTATTGTCTAACGGTAATAAGAAGATGTTAGAAGAACTTCAAGGAACTTATCAGAAGTATGTGTTCGAGATGGGTCACAATCTATGGGCAGTATTTAATACACTAACTGATTGGTCAACACACGCCAAGGTACGCAACGAGTCTAACAAACCTAGTATTGTTATTGGTAGAGAGCAACGAGTACGTAAGGTGTTGCCTATGTTGACTGAGTTATTGTTAGTGGCATAAATTAATTTTGTTATAGTGGTTGACAGACACAAAGTTATCTGCTATAATAAGATATCATTAAGAGTTCTCAAGAGAAGTGTTAAGAATAATAAAGTTATTAATACTTATAAGAGTTCTTATAAAGAATTATAATTAATGAGTTCATTACGAACTCGTTACGTATAGAAAGAGCGAAAGCAAAGAGTGATGTTAGTAAATTGCTAACATTATATATAAAAATATAGGAAGGGCATAGCCCTGACTTAACATAGGAGTATGCAAATGATTGCAACAGGAAAAGCAAGTTGGGCAAAGGTGTTACCTCATCAGTTAGTTACACAGGATGAGTACAGAGATTATTCTTACTGGTCTATTGACTTAGAGGTTAGTGACGCAGAGAAGAAACGTCTTAAAGGTTTGAACCTACGTCCATACCACAAGGACGATGGTGAAACAGAGACTAACATCTATAAGTTTATGCGTAGAGAGTCTAACAAATCAGGGAAGGTTAACACATCACCTACTATTGTAGATGCAGATAAGAATCCGTGGGGTAGCGAAGAGATTGGTAATGGTTCAACAATCAATGTTAGTTTCTATACCTACGAACATCCAAAGACTAAGAAGTTTGGGTTGGGTAAAGGACTTAATGCTATCCAAGTAGTAGAGTTAGTACCTTATGCAGGTGCTGGTGGTGTTAGTGACTTTGAAGCAGTAGGTACAGCAACTGAAGAGTTCTAATCTAACTCTTTAAGTTAATGGCAAGGGCATCTTCGGATGTCCTTTCTACCTCTACTGTTAGGCAAGGCGACAGCCTTAACTTTTATAGGAGAATTTATGGACAAGTTAGACCACGACCAATCTAATTGGAAGGCACAACATTTACCTTGCGAATCCTGTGGGTCATCTGATGCAGTATGTGTTAATGAAGATGATTCTTGGCATTGCTTTAGTTGTGAGACACACGGACAAGATTATGATGGTGAATATGAATCAGGAGAATATATGACTGGACAGAGCGAACAGAAAGTATTAGCAATAAAAACAGAGGGTATAGTAGGTGCTCTCGAAGATAGAAAGATAACATCAACTACCGCTAAGAAATATGGTGTTACTATACGTAGAAATAATGATGGTAGTATTAAGAACCATCTATATCCATACTACAAGGATGGTGAGCAGGTAGCTCAGAAGATTAGAGATGTACAAGACAAGGACTTCCGTATCGAGGGTACTGTTAGAGATGCAGAGTTGTTTGGTATGCATACAGTACAGAAGAAAGGTAAGTACATTACTATCACTGAGGGTGAGTGTGATGCAATGGCGGCTTATGAATTGATGGGAAGTAAGTGGGCAGTAGTAAGTGTTATCAATGGTGCATCATCAGCACCTAAAGATATCAAAAGAAACCTTGAGTTCTTTAATGACTTTGAAACTATTGTTGTTTGTTTTGATGCTGACAAGGCAGGTAAGGATGCAGCTAAGAAAGTAGCAGAGTTATTCCCACCATCTAAGTGTAAGATTATGTCATTACCCGATGATTATAAAGATGCTAATGATATGCTTAGGGTTAATAAGAAACAAGCCTTTATGTCAGCGTGGTGGGACGCTAAGCTCTTTGCACCTGATGGTATTGTTAGAGGTGATGATATGTGGGGCGTGGTTACTGAGGAAATTAATCAATCCTTTGTTGAGTATCCTTGGCAGAGTATGAATGACCTCACCTATGGTATACGTACACACGAATTGATTACCATCACAGCAGGTAGTGGTATGGGTAAGTCACAGTTCGTTAGAGAATTGGTGTACTATCTTATGAACATTGAGAATGGTAGTAACGTAGGTTTATTAATGATGGAAGAATCTATTAGACGTACAGGCTTAAGTCTTATGTCACTATCAGCTAACCAATTACTACACCTACCTGATGTACATATGGATAAGGAAGAACTTAAGAAGCATTATGATGCTACGTTAGGTACAGGTAGAGTATTCTTATATGATAGCTTTGGGTCTAACAGTATTGATAACATCGTTAGTCGTGTTAGGTATATGGCAAAGGGTTTAGATTGTAAGTACATCTTCCTTGACCACGTATCAATCATTGTATCTGACCAACAGAATGGTGACGAACGTAAGGCTCTTGATGAGATTGTTACTAAGCTACGTACACTGGTACAAGAGACAGGCATTGCTTTATTCTTAGTCAGTCATCTTAAAAGACCTGGTGGCACATCACACGAGGAAGGTGGTATGACTTCACTATCACAGCTCAGAGGTTCAGCAGGTATTGGACAGCTATCTGATATGGTGATTGGATTAGAGCGTGATGGTCAACACGATGACCCTGTGATACGTAACACTACTACTGTACGCATCTTAAAGAATAGATTCTCTGGGCTAACAGGACCTGCTTGTTACTTGCATTATGACAAAGATACTGGTAGAATGGTAGAAGTTGATAACCCTAACGATGCAGGAGATGATGATGAGTTCTAAGTTAATATTTGATTTGGAAGCAGATGGGTTAGACCCCACACAGATATGGGTGGTGTGTGCTAAGAAGATAGGCAGTGAGTTTGACCCATTCGTATTCAAAGATAAAGATACCTTTCAGAAGTACGTTGATAGTGTTGATGAGGTAATAGGGCACAACATCATTGGCTATGACGTACCAGTACTTGAACGCCTATGGGGTATAGACTTCAGTGGTAAGAAGATTACTGATACGTTAGTTATGTCTAGACTATCTGAACCTTCTAAGTTAGGAGGTCACGGGCTTAAGAAGTGGGGTGAATATCTCCACTGTGATAAGGGTGACTATGATGATTGGACTAGACTGTCACCTGAAATGATAACATACTGTAAGCAAGACGTTAGAGTTACTGAGTTAGTATACAAGACAGTGCTTGAAGACCTTAAAGGATTCAGTGATGGGTGTGTTGAGTTGGAACATCAGGTAGCTACAATCGTACATCAACAACAGCTTAACGGTTGGTTGATTGATGAACGTGAAGCTAACGTACTACACGCTGAGTTATGTGAACGTAAGCAAGGGCTGATTGATAAGGTACTGGAAACATTCAAGCCCTTACCTGTGTTCATTAAACTTAATGTACTTAAGAGTCCAATGAAAGCTAATGGTCAACCGTCTATGGCATATGCTAAGCAGATGGCAAGAGGTGCACACTTCAACAGCGATAGAGAGTGGGGGTGCATCGAGTACCCTGAGTTTAACTTAGCTTCAAGGCAACAGATAGTACGTTACCTTGAACACTTTGGTTGGACACCTACTAAGTTTACTGATAAGGGTAATGCTATTGTAGATGAGTCAGTACTTAAGGGTATCACTGACATACCTGAGTGTGTGATGATAGCTGAGTACTTCTTAATCTCTAAGAGAGAAGCTATGCTTAGGAATATCTTAGGTAAGGTAGGTGAGGACACACGCATACACGGATATGTTAATACTAATGGTGCTGTGACAGGCAGGATGACACACTCTGACCCTAATATGGCACAGATACCCGCATCTAAACACGATGATAAGGGTGAGCTTATATGGGGTATAGAGGGTGGCTACGGTGCAGACTTTAGAAACATCTTCAAAGCAGAGGAAGGTTATGTTATTGTAGGTTGTGACGCGAGTGGTCTTGAGTTAAGAATGCTTGCACACTATATGAATGATGAGGGGTACACAAATGAAATACTACACGGAGATATACACACAGCAAATCAAGTGGCTGCAGGGCTTCAATCAAGAAATCAGGCAAAGACTTTCATCTATGCATTCTTGTATGGTGCAGGGGATGCAAAGGTCGGGAGTATCGTTAACGGAGGGGCAAAGGATGGTAAAAGACTTAAGACAAAGTTCCTTAATAATACGCCACCACTTAGAGATTTACGAGAGCGAGTTGGAAAGGCTGCTAAAAGAGGGTACGTTAAAGGACTTGACGGCAGAAGAATCTGGATTAGGTCTGAACACGCGGCACTTAACTCTCTCTTGCAAGGGGCAGGAGCAATAGTTATGAAGAAAGCCTTGACAATTTTAGATACTTCTGCTACAATGGGAGGACTTGATTATAAATTTGTGGGTAACATACACGATGAATACCAGACTGAGGTACTAAAGGAACACGCCTTTGAGTTTGGTGTCCTTGCTGTTGAAGCTATACGTGAAGCAGGTCAAGCATACGAAATGAGATGCCCACTAGATGGGGAATATAAAGTAGGATTAACTTGGGCGGAGACACACTAATGATTGCACAAACAGAAGATAAAGTTAAGAGTGATTACTATTACGTAAGAACTAATTCTAAAGGTGAGAAGATACTTAAGAGAGATACCAAAGAGGGTGTGGAAGATGCTACAGCATACTTAGATTCCATAGGCATTGAGTATGAGATTAAGAGCGGTGCTCGTATGATGTGGATTTATATACCACGTAAGGATAATCCTGATTGGTCTGATAAGAAGTATGCTTATTATTACACAACAGGTAGATGGAATCAGTTTAAAGCTGGTGGCTACCCTACTAAACACTATCAATCTAAAGGTATAGAAGATTTCATCACACGCTTTGCTATGAAGGAGACACACTAATGGCTAAGAAGAAAACAGTAGATACTTTAGTAGAAGATGTAGAGAAACTATTCACTAACATAAGTAAAGGTAAGGAACTTAAGATGCCTAAGAAGAAGGTAGCTAAGTTGATGGCAGGACTTGAAGAAGTACTACACCAGTGGGCTACACCTAGAGGACAGAGCAGTGGCTTAAGGATGTCTAACGTAGGTAGACCTAACAGACAGCTATGGTATGACGTTAACACAGACGCTACTGCAGAAGAGTTAGGACCTGATGTTATGTTTAGGTTCTTATATGGTCACGTTGTTGAAGAGTTATTGTTATTCTTTGTAGACTTAGCAGGACATAAGGTAGAGATGCAACAAGCAGAGGTAGATGTGTGTGGTCTTAAGGGACACATAGACTCAGTGATTGATGGTGTTGTTATTGATATCAAGACAGCCAGTGACTTCTCGTTTAAGAAGTTTAAAGATGGTAAGCTGGCAGAGAATGACCCGTTTGGTTATCTTGCACAGTTAGCAGGGTATGAACACGGACTAAAGAAACAAGGTGGTGGGTTCTTTGTAGCTAACAAATCAACAGGTGAGTTATGTTTGTTTAGACCTGATGACCTTGAGCTACCTAACATAGAGACACGTATCAATAATGTACGTGAAGAACTTAAGCAAGACGTACCTCCTACTAGATGTCACCCCACCATAGATAAAGGTAAGGGCGGTAACGAGGGCTTACACAGTTCTTGTAAGTGGTGTTCACATAAGGTAGCGTGTAACCCTACAGCTAGAGTCTTTAGGTATGCTACTAACGATGAGTTCTTGACTAAGGTAGTTGTAACACCTAGAGTAGATGAAGTAACTAAGGAGTATTATGCACGGTAGAAAAGCTAAGGCGATAAGAAGACAAGCGAAAGATAATATGGTTGAGTGGTTAAAGGCTCTATTACCTGAGGAAGAACAGAGTAAGGTAACAACTGAGACTATACAAGAGTTAGCACCTAAACAAACACACGTTATGAACTTCGGTACTATTAAACTATCAATCTATTCTTATAGATGGTTTGTTAAGATGGTTAAACAAGATAAGGATTGGAAGGACATAGGTGTCTGAAGATATCATATTAAAGTTATCTATAATAGATGATGGTATGATGGAGTTAGCTATGATAGATAACACAAAGAAAGGTAGTGTTGCTAATCAACTACTTTATCCATTAGCTGTAGGCATCAGTGTTATCTTAGAAGATGACCCTAACTTTTTATATGATGCAGGTACTGAACTATATCATAATGAAGTTTATATTAATATGAATGACTCAACTAAACATTAAAGGAGAAACAAATGGAAGATAATATAAACCCTAGCCACTATAAACAGGGTAACATAGAGGTTATAGATTTTATTCTTGACCAGAAGTTAACATATGTAGAAGGTAATGTTATCAAGTATGTTAGTAGATATAAATATAAGAATGGTTTAGAAGATTTAAAGAAAGCACAATGGTATCTAAACAAACTTATGTTGGAGATGACTAAAGATGAATAAGGAAGTATACGTTAAGAAACGTAGTGGTGAGCTGGAGCTACTGGACTATGATAAGATTCATACTATGTTATCTCAGTGTGCTGAGGGACTGAACGTATCTGTATCTGATGTAGCACTTAATGCACACCTAAAGATTGCTAACAAGATGTCATCAGTTGCTATACAACAGACACTTGTTAAGAGTGCAAGTGAGAAGCTAACACCTGAACATCCTGACTATGGCATACTAGCAGGTAGATTGTTAGTAACCAATATGAGGAAGGAAGTGTATGGTAGCTTCGAGCCTATCCCTTTCTTAGATTACATAAAGAAGAATGTTAAGTCTAGATTGTATAGCCCTGAGATACTGGATAAGTACAGTGAAGATGAGATTAATAAATTAGGTGAGCACTTAGAGTATGATAATGATATGGAGAGAGTACACTCAAGCATTACACAACTAGAGAGTAAGTATCTAATTAAAGATGTTAAGACTAACAAGCCCTTAGAGATGATTCAAGAGACGTTTATGATTATCCCTATGGTTATCTTTGCTGATGAGAAACAAGGGCGTATGGACTATGTGTTGGACTTCTATCAAGCACTAAAGAATGATGAGATTAGTTTACCTACTCCAGTTATTAGTGGTGTACGTACTAGACTTAAGATGTTCTCTAGTTGTTGTAAGATTAAGATGGGTGACAGCAGTGAGTCTATCTTAGCTACGGAGTATGCACTGTCTCTTATGACAGCACAGCGAGCAGGTATTGGTATTGATATGGGTCTAGTCAGGGGTATCTTAGCACCAGTCAAGAACAATACTGTTAAACATACAGGTGCTCTACCTCTACTTAAGACAGTAGAAGCAGCGAGCAAACAGTTCACACAGAATGCGTTACGTAGTGGTGCTACTGTAGTTAACTATCCTGTATTTAATTGGGAGATAATGGATGTCTTGGAATACAAAAACAATCAAGGTAGTAATACTACTAGGGCTAGGTTTATTGATTATACTATCGGCATCCCTTCAATCTTTATTGAGCGTGTCCTCAGCAAAGGCGAGTGGACATTATTCTCAGCAGAAGACGTGCCAAAACTATTTGAATCCTATGGACAAGCAGACTTTGATGAGGTGTATAAACATTATGAGCAACAACCCTTCATTAGAAAGAACAGAGTACCAGCAACAGAAGTCTTCAACAAGCTCATCAAGGAACGTGTTGGAACTGGACGGATTTATTTGCACTTCATTGACAACATCAATAAACAAGGGTTGTTCAAAGAACCAGTAACACAGACCAACTTATGTTCAGAAATATTCCTACCTACTAGACCTATGAAGTTTGATGGTCTTAAGAAGGAAGCTACAGCAGATACCTACAACTTAGATGATGGTATGATTAGCTTATGTATCTTAGGTTGTATTAACTTTGGTAAGTTAGATAACATCACACGTATGGATAAGCTGACTGGACTTATGGTTAGGTTCTTAGATAACTTAATTGATAAGCAAGAGTATCCTATGGATGCAGCTGAGTACCCTACTAAAGGCTATAGGTTCTTAGGTATAGGTATCAGTGACTTCGCTCACTTCCTTGCTAAGAACGAAGCTAGACTAGGTACTAAGAAGGCGTATGAGTTGACACATACTTGGGCTGAGAGATTCCAGTATGGTTTAATCAAGGCTAGTATGGAGTTAGCTAAAGAGAAGGGAGCTTGTAAGTATTTCTTAGAGAAGTCACAGTATGCTAATGGTACACTACCTATCGATACATACAATAAGAATGTTGATAGTCTAGTAGCTAATGATTTACACTGTGATTGGGATTGGTTGAGAGAGCAGGTACAGATATGGGGTATGAGAAACACAGCCCTGTCTGCTGTACCACCAACAGCCAGTAGTTCTTTAGTCAGTAATAGTACACAAGGTATTGACCCTATTCAATCTCTAACAGATACATATGAGTCAGCTGCTTATACAGTCAAGTCATTAGTACCTGATGTAGATAAGGCTAACTACTATATGAAGGCTTGGGATATGCCAGACAACAACAGTAGTGAATATATTAAGTTGATGGCTGTGATACAGAAGTTCATCGACCAAGGAATGTCAGTCAATCAGTGGTATGATTTAACTAAGATTGATGGTAAGATACTAGACAGTAATAGAGTTAAAAGAGATATCTTCACCGCCTATAAGTATGGGCTTAAGTCTTTATACTACATCCGTAGTAAGGACAGAGAGAATAAGAGTGAGGAAATTGTAACAGGATGTGAATCAGGAGCGTGTAGCATATGAGTTGTAAAATATTTAAATTAGGTGAGACAGTAGTCAGTAAGAATACAAGGTTATTCCTGGGCGAGGACAGTTGTAATAGAAACATTCAGACGTACCACGCACCTAAGTACCCGTGGATACTGGACTTCGCAGAAGAGATGAGAGCTATCGGTAACTGGTCTAAATCAGAGATAGACCTATCAAAGGAGAAGAGAGACTTCGATAGTTTAGATGAGGCTGGTAGACATATCTATGAGAGTGGGCTTAAGTTTGCTATTTGTTTAGATAGTTGTGCTGGTCGTGCTCCACTACAGTTGTTTAATAATGGTGGTATTAGTAACAACCCTGAGTGGGAGTTATATATTACTAACCACCAGAACAATGAGCTACTACATAGTGAGAGCTATACTGAGATGGTGAGAGCTATCTATAATAATGTAGATGAATTTATAGGAGGAATTATAGATGATGAGTACGTTCAAAGAAGGGCTACTAGTATTCTTGCTGGTTTCGATTGGGCTACCAGTGTTTTTGATAGGATGGACGCTAACAGTCTTAGTCGTTCTATTGACCCTACTGGCAGAGTCCCTTACCCAGAAGTTACCAGAAGGAAAGTTAAAGAAGCTGTTTATAAATCTGCAGTAATACTAAATATGTTTGAAGGTATTAGATTCTTCTGTACCTTTGTTACTAACTGGTCATTCTCTGAACAACCTGAGAAACTAATGGCAGGTAGTAGTAATGTATTTAAACTGATTGCTAGAGATGAGATGATACACCTAGATGTATTCCAACGAGTCATCAAGATGTTGAACACAGACGTAAGTGAGGGATTCACTGAGGTAGCTAAGGACCTAGAGGATGAGGTGTATGAGATGTATGCTACTGGTTATAAGGAAGAGATGGAGTGGGTTGAATACCTATTCTCTAAGGGCTCACCTTTAATTGGTATGAATGAAGAGATACTTAAGCAGTATATGGATTACATCTTTGCAGTTAGATTAACTAACATAGGTCTTGACCCTAAGAGATTAGGCTTAGAGGTAGGTGAGAACCCTCTACCTTGGATAGACAACTACCTAGATAGTACAAATGTTAAGTCAGCACCACAGGAGATTGAAAGTGTTAACTATGTAGCTGCTATTGATTTAAGTAAAGATGAAGATTTTGATTTAGGAGACTTATAAGATGAAGAAAGTATGGTATAATATTAGTATGAAGTGGAATAGTTTCTGTGTGTGGTGTTTGTTTAAGAGGATATACTTTAAAGTGTTCCTTAAGAAATGGACGGATATGTGATGAGATACTTAGTTAACTATGGTACTAAGAGCGTACCATTATGGAGAGAGGTACAACATCTACTTAAGGATGATGAAGTGCCAGTGATGGCATTAATAAAGGAGAGTAAAGTATGAAAGATAGACACTGGAACAAAGAAGACTCAAAGATAGTAGGGTTTGGTATAGCGATAGCACTATGGGCTTGTTTAATAATATTTAGTACCAATGCTAGTGCACTTAGTAATAACTACTATAG
>Ga0233428_1003593_pt1 | contig 12938 bp, 12 predicted proteins | sample SI_118_April2016_4_FD_179890 | JGI IMG/M metagenome (GOLD analysis project Ga0233428, IMG submission 179890) | Seawater microbial communities from Saanich Inlet, British Columbia, Canada - SI_118_April2016_120_MG | ecosystem: Environmental > Aquatic > Marine > Inlet | place: Canada: British... | reverse complement strand
GGCATTTCTTGCATCAGATAAGTCAAACTATATAACAGGTTCTACGATTGATGTTAATGGGGGTTTACTTCTATCCTAAAAGGGGTAATGTTCTGATGAAAAAGTATATATTGATATTAGGTGGGAGCGTTGATCAATTATTTATGATAAAAACAGCCCAAGAAATGGAGCTGGGTACTATTGTATTTGATGGTAATAAAAATGCGCCGGGATTAGAAAATTCTGACATAAGTAAAAATATTGATTTTAGTAATTTAGAGGAAGTTTTTCTTTATGTAGACGAATTACTCACAATGGGGATTAATATTTGTGGAGTATCAACGATGGGTAGTGATGTGCCTCATTTAATAGCAGCTATCTCTGATAGATATAATTGGGCTGGTCCCAGTATTAGAACTGGTGAATTGACAACAAATAAATACTTGATGAAAAAGGTTCTTCAGAATAAAGACATCCCAATACCGAAATTTTCGTTAGTAAGTAATTATAAAGAAATAGAAACAATTTGGATGGACTGGGATTGCGATCAAATAATAATTAAACCGACAGATAGGGCCGGTTCGAGGGGTGTTAGAATAATAAGTAATAAAAATAATATATCCACAGACTTTAATCATGCTCTATCACAATCACCAAAAAAAGAAGTTTTGATTGAGGAATATATTAATGGGCCTCAAATTAGTACTGAGTCTATTATTTGCGATAATTATTTTAGCACACCCGGTTTTGCGGATAGAGTATATGAGGATATGGAATCCTTTCATCCTCAAATTATGGAGAATGGCGGTTGGGTACCAACTACCCATTCAAAAAATACTGTTAAAAAAGTTAATCAATTAGTTGAAAAAGCTGCTAGGGTTTTGGGTATTAATAGAGGTGTGGCAAAGGGTGACGTAGTCCTTCATCCGGAAAAAGGCCCAATGGTTATTGAGATAGCTGCACGGTTAAGTGGTGGTGACTTTTGTGAAAGTTTAGTTCCTCTTGGGAGTGGTATTAATTATGTCTCAGATGTAATACGTATGGCAATTGGAAAAAAACCTGATTTGAAAGGTTTAAAAGAAAAATATTCAAGGGCTGTTGCAAATAGGTATTTTTTCCTCCCTTCGGGAACATTGCAAGAAATTAAAGGATTAGAATCCATAAGTGAATTACCGGAAATATACAAAATGGAAATATATTATAAACCCGGATATATTCTGCCCAAGATTGAATCGCACGGACAAAGAGTTGGTGTATTTATTGTGGTTTCTGATAAGAGAAAACCAGTACAAAAAATTATAGATTATGTTTATAACACTATAAAATTTAAAATTAATGATAAGTGGTTTTCTGGGAATCCCAAATTTTATTCTCCGAATATTTAGTCCTTTATAGATCATGTTAGATCTTAATTCATTTTTTCATTTAAATCTCATGTATTCTTCTATCGAAGAAGCATCGAGAATTAGTGTCATTAAAAATTGTTATTGGCCAATTTTCAAAATTGCTGATTTGGGAATCCCTATTGGCATTGAAGCACCTGCAGTCACATTAGAGATTATCAATAAATTAGATCCAGATTGGGTAGTCTATTTATCACAATATATTTCGGATGCTAAAATTGAATTTATAGGAAGTGGGTATTCACAAATTATTGGGCCACTTATTCCTGCTAAAGTAAACAAGTGGAATCAGGACTTAGGAATAGAATGTTACCAAAAACTTTTAGGCATTAATCCAAAGATAGCATTGGTAAATGAAATGGCATATTCAGGAGGAATGGTAGAACATTATCAAAATGCCGATTATGAAGGCATTATAATGGAATGGAATAATCCAAGGTCTGCTCATCCGGAGTGGGAGAATGAGTGGCGATATCATCCACAAAAAGTTATTGGAACTAATGGTGAAACAATGCCACTTATTTGGGCGGATTCAATCGCTTTTCAAAAGTTTCAGCGTTATGCCCATGGAGAATATGAATTGGATGAATATGCTAAATATATCAAAAGTCATATTGGTGAGTTAGATCGCTTTTTCACGCTATATTCTAATGATGTAGAAATTTTCGATTACCGTCCCGGACGATACCAAACAGAAGCCCAATTTGATGATAATTCTGAATGGGATAGAATTATTGACCTTTATAAATATCTAAAACAAGAGGATTGGTGCCAATTCATTTTTCCTTCTAATGTATTAAATGGTTTAAATAATGAAAATGGTGGGAAAGAATTAGTACTTGAATCTCCTAAGCAACCCATTCCGGTGAAGAAACAGGGAAAATATAATATCAATCGTTGGGCTTTAACTGGTCGAGATGATTTGGGCATCAATTCAAAATGTTATAAGATATATAATTCATTTATTGAGAATGATAATGAGAACCCAGATGATTGGAAAGAGCTATGTTATTTATGGTCTAGTGATTTTCGCACACATATTACTGATATACGGTGGAATGATTACTGCGAAAGACTAGACTTGTTATTAGAAAAATGTGAATTCACTAATTGTATTGATAATGAAAAATTTTCTGAAAAAACGGAATTTATTGATGATAAAAAATGGTTAATTGGAGAGAATGATAATTATAAAGTTGTTTTGAACAAAAATAAAGGATTAACTATTCAGACGTTGGTTTACAAGAAATTTGGAAAAGAATCTCTTCTGGGAACACTTGAACATGGTTACTTTGATGATATCTCGTTGGGTGCAGATTACTATTCCGGGCATGCTGTAATTGAAAGACCCGGTGAACATAAAGTAACGGATTTGGGCAAGGTTAACCCGGGTGTTGATCAAAATGGTGATGGGATTAGTTCAATTCAAAAGTGGAGTGCTTATTCATTTAACCAAATAATTAAGTTTGAAAATGAAAAATTAGTATTTGAGAAACATATTGAGGCAGATAGCTCTGAAAAAGCAATTATCCGACCTTACAATTTTACATTTAACCCGGTAGTTTGGGATAGAGAAAGTTTATATATAGCAACACATAATGGTGGCTCTACACTTGAAAAGTTTAATCTAAAAGGGCAGAATATTTCCCATGGTGATATTTATTCACCATTCATTTCTTCCCGTCATGGATTTGGAAATACTGAAGGTATTTTTATTGTTGGTGATAAAGATAAAACTATTAGATTTGATTGCGATATGACTGTTTCTGCATTAATCCCATCTATTGTTTACAAAGAAATGGCCGGAACCATTTTTTTCAGATTACAGTATTCTGCGGGAGAGTTGGATGAAACGAAAAAAATATTAAAAAATTATAATATACATTTATTATTGGATATTTTGGTTACAAGTAATTTAGATGGCTGATTTTAAGTATTTTTAGTTAAATGACAATTAATAAAAGCTTTTTTTTGTGGCCCGATCCTCAATCCCCATCATTAGGAGATGTATTTCGGAGAACGTCTGCATATGAGATCGAAGATCTTCTTCGTAGTTACTGGCCGGAGATTTTCCCTGTTCTTTTTTCCTCTGCCCGTTCTGGTTTAACAGCAATATTACAGCATCTTGGCCTGTCTCGCCCAGATTTGGTATGGTGTCCACCGTATTCAAGTCATTGTCTTTTTGAATCCATTGCCAGGATTGCCACTCCCATAACGGAACAGTCTAATAAGGTACAAACAGCCCTGATCTATCATCAGTGGGGTTTCCCAGGCTCTCATCAATGGCCTGAGTCAGTCACCATTATTGAAGATTCTGTTGACACCCTTTTTCTTCCAAATGCTGATATCTTTTCAGCGGGCGGTCGCTTCGCTATTCAATCATTACCTAAGGTATATGGTTGTGTATGTGGTGGCGTTGTTTTCTGCCGAGAAGAAAAAGATGCAAAAGCTTTGATTAATTATCGGGAACAACGTGGAGGTTCCCGGCTACAGACTTTTTTGCGTGTGATTTCTCCTTGGTCTCGTTCTGCTTATCTTTATTGGCACGGTGCGGAATCAATGCATGGGGGGATGCCAAATATTACATTATGTCAGATACTTAGAAAGGTGAAAAAGTTACTCGTGCTTATACAGGGCCGATTGGATTTTTTAAGTGAACTTTCACCTCCTTTAGCAAAATATGCGGAGACCACAGGGCGGATTCCTTCGAATCTCCCAATCATTGTTACACCTAAGGTCAAAAAAATGTGGTCTCCTAATGGTGCTTTTAAAGCCGGTTTACGGAATTTCAACATCAGCCGAACTGCACCATATGTCAAGTGGCAGTCCGTAGCGCCACTCCCGTTACATATTGATGTAAGTAATGACGACTTATATGAACTACTTCCATCGTTAAAACATAAAACAAAAAATGAGGTAAAAGATGAGCTTGGTTTCTTTTGAAAATTACAGAAAAAAAGCTAAAAACGCGGAACTTAGCGATACAGAGATCTCCGGGCGTTATGAATTCCAAGTAGAAGATGAAAGGAGAATCATTCCGGATGTTATTAATAAACTTGATCTCCAGCCGTCAGATTGCCTTTTGGATATAGGGTGTGGGCCAGGGGCTCTACTATTGCCACTATCTTACAGAGTTGAAGATATTTGTGGAGTTGATAACGAATCTGCTATAAAACGTATAAGGGAAAAAAGCAAAGGATTGGATAATATTAGTACAGTAGTCGGTAACTTTCTTGACCTTGACCCGTCAGCGTTAGGGTTGTATTCAAAAATATTGATTTATAGTGTAATTCATTATCTTGCATCTGATGACGAACTGATTCAATTCTTGTCAAAAGCATTGAAACTTCTGGCCCCCGGTGGACGGATGTTGATTGGGGATATTCCCAATTCAAACAAAAAACTGCGTTATGAGCAATCCCCTCTTGGTCTGAGCCAAGTTGAGGCTTGGAAACATAAGGTTTCTAATACCCGACCAACCAATTTGGGATTATCTGCCGATTCAGATTTAATTGTTATAAATGACGATTGCTATTTACACATACTTAAGTTCGCGCGTAGTCAAGGCTTTGAATCTTATCTTCTTCCTGAACCTGAGAATCTTCCTTTTGGGAGAACTCGTGATGATATATTGATAATTGCACACCAATAAATTGATCTTGTAATATGATTAATTTGGAGTTAAAACCTAAATATTCTGAGATTTTTCGTTCGGCGATTGGGCCTGGCAAAACGACGTATGAAGATAATATTCGTTTTGTTGGTTCGGGCAAGGCTGCTATTGGGCTGATTCTACAATACATGACTCTTAAAGGAATTCTCGACTATAAAATGAGTCCAATTTTTGTGCCCCCATGGATGGGTACATGGGTCTACGCATCATTCTTGCCCTATGCCTTCCCAGTATTGGAGCCAAATGATACGAAAGTGATTTGGTGTTATCATCAATATGGATTTCCCCAGGACATGGATCGTTTACGCGATTTTGCAGATAGTCGCAAGATGATTGTCATCGAAGATTGTGCCCATACTTGTGACAGTAAATATAATAATCAATCTTTGGGAACATTCGGTGATTTTTCACTTTACAGTTTTTCAAAATTTTACTTTTCCTTTGCTCTTGGGGGTGTTTGGGGGAGGGATGCAGATTTTTTTTCTTTTGTCGAGGATACAATTTCCAAGTCCCCAAGTACTTTGCGTTTCATTACAAACACATTCAAATTTTTTGATACAATTAAGTTTATACGTAGATTCCCTTTATTCGCGAACCTGATGGATGCTGGTCGTGAAATGAACTATGCTATCTATTATCGCCAGCCTATTCCAGGAAAATGGGGAATCAGATTGTGGCTTAAAGCTAAAAATCAAGAAAAAAAAATGCGACATAAAAATTATTCTTTACTCTGGGAGGAAACAATAGGTTGGGGCTTATGTGATCATTTGGAAGAAAATGGGGTAATCCCCTATGCCGTACCGTTAGCAGTGCCAAATCAAAAAGTGGCAAAGGTCATTCGGGAACTTAATAGTGTTAATATTTGGGCAGGCTTTCGCCGTTTCGACGTCGCACGTTGCATGTTTGAACCGGATTATCAGAAATGCGTACTTGTACCAATTCATTCTGGCATGACTGGGGCGCCAATGGCAAAATTATTAGATGTACTAAAAAGAAACTTTAGTTAATAGTAGATAGAAAGTATATATATTTATGAAATTTGAAATAATAGAATTAGCAAATATTTCTGATGCTGATATTGTTTGGAAAAAGATTGTTGATGAGACTTCATATTCATGGGTTTGGTCAACTTATGCACAGTATAAATTTCGCATTTCCGTTTTACAAGCCTCAGGTCGACTTGTAAAAGATAAAAGTTTTATTTTACTTCAAGAAGGTAAATCATGCGGCTTGGCTCCTCTTCTCTTTGTGAAAGGGGTTAATTTTAAAGGAATTCAGGCCAGTTATGATATACCACTACCTTGGCCAATGATTACGGATTCCGTTGAGGATTATAGTAAGGCAGAAGAGTTCATGCTTGATGAAATAGAACTTCGGATACAAGAGATAGGAGCTAAAAAATTAAGTTTCTGGTTAAGTCCTCCAGGGTTAGGAGATAATTTTATGAAGCGATTTAGGGATATCGTTCGTAAAAGAGGATTTATAGATGCTTCTTATTCCTCTCATTATTTTGACATAACACCAACAACGCTTGAGGGGGTTCGAAAAAGATACAGAAGGTATGTTAAAAAGTTTGGAGATAATTATGAATTGATGGTTCTTGGCCATGACGATTGTTACTCTAACCTTTCTAATCAATATATGGCCCTTCATGTCATGGATGCAGGGAAAGTATATCGTCCGATTGAGACATATGAAGCACAGATTGATCTTATTCGTAATAAGGAAGGATTTATGATTCAGGCAAGAAATAAAGCTAATGACAAAGTGGTTGGGATGCTGATCGTTTCCTGTTTCAAAAAATCAGCGTATGACAATTCTGTAGCTGTTCATCCAGATTACCAAAAAGAATATGTATCACATCTTATGAAATGGAAGGCTATACAACATATGCAACAATTGGATATTGATCATTATGAATTAGGTAAAGCAGCAATCTCTCCAACTTATTTTTTGCAACCAGATAACAAAAGTTATGGGATCACTCACTTTAAAGAGGGTTGGAGTCGAGGATGTTTGAAAAAAGCATTGATTGCAGAAAAGTATTATTCTAAATCCGCCCTTGAGGCGGACTGGAATAGTAAGCTTGGGGATCTTTTTAATTACTTTAATATATAATATGCTATTTCCCTTCCATTGTGCTTGTTAGTAAATACTACCATCCATTAATAATAAAAAAATCCCAAATATCGTCGCTTATTTTTGAGAGGAATGAAGAATCAATTATTAACTATAATTTATTGTTAATAGGATTACATTTATTCTTGAACTCAAGCTTTGTAATAATCAATAAAATTGTATGAAAAAATTAATTTACTATTATAGACTTTTTTATAAATGGGTTGGATTTAAGATTATTATATATGCTTTGTTAGTTTTAATTGCCACATTTATTGATGCTCTTGGATTTTCGATGGCTTTACCGATAATAGAATATGGTGGGGATCTCCAACAAATTAGTAAGTACTCTGATTTTGTGTACCGAGGTTTAGAATATTTTGGGATTGAAGTATCTATTATCTCATTAGTGATATTTTTTATAATGATTTTTGTTATTAAGACCATTTTCAAATTGGGTCAAGAAACAATTGGTATATATATGCTTTATAACTTGTTGAAAGATTTAAGATTTGATCTACTTGAACGTTATAGAAAAATAAAATATTCTTATTTTATAAATACTGAAATAGGCTATTTCAATAATATTATTACTACAGAAATCCATACAACCATATCAGCCTTCAGGAAATATGTTCTTTTACTCACAAGATCCGTAATGATTATTGTTTATATTTCCTTCGCTTATATATTTAACCCAGAAATAAGTATACTTATCATCATTTCCATATTCACAATTTATTTTATTTACAAGCCCATGGTATACAAGATTAAAAGTTTATCTAAAATGATAGTAAAGAGTAATGTTGATTTTCAAAATGGCTTTATCCAGTTCATACTGAATTTCAAATACTTGAAAGCAACTGCAAATTTTAAGAACCCGGCAAAGAAAATCAGGAACGCAATTAATCAACAATATAATAAAGGATTTAAGTTATCATTTTATGAAATACTAACACCAATTACCCTCGAATTGGTTGGAATGATTATATTCGCATTTTCGGTGATATATTTAGTTATAATCAAAGACCAACAGATATCAGCTATAATGGTTACAATACTTTTTTTATACAGGGCACTACAATACGTACCACAATTTCAAAGTACTTATCAAGCATTTATAGCTCAAAGCGCTTCTGTGGACATACTTGAAGATGCGAGGAATGCAATGCAGGAAAACATTGAACGGTTTGAAGGAAAAGTTTTGCGGAACTTTTCCACAGCTATAGCAATGAAAAATGTCAGTTTTTCTTTTGGAGATAAAATAATTCTTTCTAACATTAATTTGAAAATACCCTATAGATCTACAATAGGAATAGTTGGGGAATCTGGTTCTGGCAAGACAACCTTGGTTGATATTATTACCGGACTGTTAGTTCCTCAATCAGGGAAAATCGAGATGGATGGGAATGATTATCTTAATATAAGCAAAGATTCATTACGTCGCCTTTTTGGTTATATCACTCAAGAACCTATTATTTTTAATGATACAATACTTAACAATATCACATTATGGTCAAATGACGGAAATGATATTGATACTTTAAAGAAGGTAAAACAGGCATGCCATATTGCAAATTGTTCAGATTTTATTAATGAAACAAAATACAGTTATGATAGCATTGTAGGAGATAGAGGCATTCGGTTGTCAGGCGGTCAACGTCAGCGTTTATCTATTGCTCGCGAAATTTATAGAAATACTAAAATTACTATTTTTGATGAGGCAACTTCTTCGCTAGACTCTAAATCCGAAAATATGATTCAGGGAAGTATAAACAATTTGGTTGGGAAACAAACGATGATAATCATTACCCACAGACTTTCAACTGTTAGAAACTGTGATTATATCTATATTATGGATAATGGAAAAGTTGTCCAAGAAGGATCATGGATAAACTTGATGAGCGAAGAAAAATCCTTATTTAAGAAAATGTGTCTATTGCAGGGCATAAATAACTAAAATCAAATAATCTTTAATTAAGTTTATTGGAAATGTTAGTAGTTTACTTAAAACGTTAATTTTACCTAATTATGCAGAAAACGGACCAAAGTGAATTTTGCGCAATTTATGGTAGATATTTTCTTTTCTATAATTGTATCTAAATTCCATCTCTTTGAGGTTTAAATGGAAGTAAGATTTACCAACTCCATGATATTTCAAAAGACGTTTTTTGGCAAAAGCCCAAACTTCTTCCAGTCCATCAATATGTCTTCTTCCTTTGCCAAATCCTTTTCCATGATCAATAGCAATATGTTTCCCATAAAACTTCAAAGAATTATACGATCTGAACTTATCCGTATAATAGTACACTCTGGTTTAATTGACAGCAAATTTGTGTTAAGGCTGCGCCGAATGTTGGAAAACCAGATTTATTAATTGATGGAAAAGCTAATACTAAACTTTAAAAAATTAATTTTAAAAACAACAAGATTTTCTGGATATTTCCTAAAATATTTTTTAGAAAAGAAGAATATTGCAATATATTCTTCCTTAAAGAATCACGTATTCTTTGGTTATTATGATAAATCACCATTTGATTGTAATGATAAATACCTACTAGCAGGACATTTACCAATAGGGAATTATTGTTTTGATAATAGTGAGCAACTCGAATTGGGTTTCTACGAACTTGGAACAAATAACTTTCATAGCATTGATAAAACACAAGCATGGTCTTGGCAGCTAGGTGCCAGATTTTACTGGCATCCAACCGATAATACAATTTTAACGTATAACAAACTAATTAATGGAAAGTATAAAAATATTTTTTTTAATTTTGAGCAAAATAAAATTATTCATTTGTTGGACCAACCATCTTATGACCTGTCGCATGATGGAAAGATATCGCTTTCATTGAATTTCGAAAGGCTACAATTACTTAGACCGGGCTATGGATACACTGAACAGGGACATTCAAGAATAGAATACAAAATACCAAAAGAAGAGGGGATAATAATAACAGATGTACTTTCAAATAAATCGGAAATTATTGTTTCTTTATTAGAAGTGTCAAAACTTAACCCTACATCCGATATGAAACATGCGTTTCATTATTTCAACCATATTTCAATAAGTCCACTATCAACAGGATTTATATTTCTTCATCTTTGGGTCAATAAAGATAAGAGATCATCAAGATTCTTTTACTATGATTTAATAAATAATAAAATTCAGCAAATAACGGAGGAAAACCCCGTATCTCATTATGCATGGCAAAATGAAAATAAATTATTAGTTACTGAGGTAGCAAATAAAAGGTATTATTATAATTTATATAATTTACAAACGAAAACGAAAATATGTATTGCTGAAGATGAATTAAAAAGGGATGGTCATCCTAGTATATTAAGAGATCAACAAAGATTCATTTATGATACTTATCCTGATAAATTTGGCTATCAATCGTTAAACTTATTTGATATGACTACTAATACGAATAAAATATTATTTAAGACATATATGCCAAATAAATTTACTGGCGAGTTCAAGTGTGATTTACACCCACGGCTCAGTAGAGATGATAAAATGATATCTATTGATCTAGTACATAATAATAAAAGAGCAATGGGTATAATTAAAATTTAATTTGAATATTCTCTACATTGCTCCATCATTTATCCCGTCACGAACCGCCAATTCAGTACATGTTATGAAAATGTGCCAGGCAATTGCATATCAGGGTCATAAGGTCTCTCTCATTACACGTGGTATTAAGAATAATAAAGTCAATGATTATGATTATTATGGTGTAAAACCAAATTTTAAATTATATAAGCTTAAAATCAATAATTATAGATTTATAAGCAGCTTTATTTTTTCTATTTACATATATTATAAAATTATAATAATAAAGCCTGAACTGATTTATTCAAGGCATCGCTTTAGTTTAATTGTTACTAGGTTTTTTAATCATATACCCATGATTTTTGAAGATCATTCTCCGCCATCGGGTATATACAAATCATTAATAAAGAATTCAATTAATAGCAATATTTATAAAATCGTTTTGATTTCTAATGCGCTAGAAAATTTATATAAAAAAATATTGCCATCTATTAAAAGAGTAAAAGTTGTTATAGCACATGATGGAGCTGATCCAATAAATAAAAAGATTGTACAATCTAAAAATATAAACTTGAAAATAAATAAATCAAAAATTAATTGTGGATATATAGGCCATTTATATGAAGGCAGAGGTATAGGAATTATATTAGAAATTGCAAAGTATTTAACTGAAACTTCTTTTCATATAGTAGGCGGGAATGAAAGTGATGTAAACTTTTGGCGTTCCAAGAATATGCGGACGAATGTGATATTTCATGGTTATGTTAATAATAACAAAATCCCCTCGATTTTAAATCAATTTGATATTTTATTGGCACCCTATCAAAAGCAGGTTTTATTAGAAAATAAATTAAATACCGCTCAGTGGATGTCTCCTCTAAAAATTTTTGAATATATGGCCGCTGGAAAACCAATCATTTGTTCAGATTTGTTGGTAATTAAAGAAATCTTAACCCATCGAGTTAATGCACTACTTGTGAACTCTGATAATCCAAAAGAATGGGTTCAATCCATTATAGAAGTGTGTTCTGATTCTTCTTTAAGTAATCAACTAGGTCAAAGGGCAAGAATTGACTTATTGAAAGATTTCACTTGGAAAATAAGGGCTAAAAAAATATTAAATGAATGATTTTTTAAATTTTATTTGCGTTGGTTTTACAAAATGCGGCACCACTTGGCTTTATAATGTTTTGTCCGAAAATTCGGAAATTGATACTCCAATTCTAAAAGAACCATGCGATTATACTGAGAACTATTATAAAGGCGAGGTTTGGCAGCAGTCTTTGTATAAAAATAATGGTAGTTTGAAATCTGATTTTACTAATCATTATATATTCAAAACTGTGGCAATGGATCTAATTAAAGAAAAAAATCCTAATGTGAAATTGCTGCTTTTAATAAGGAACCCATTAGAGAGATCATTTTCTCATTATAAAATGTTATTAAGCACATCAACTACTGAGGGAGTGACTCTTATTGATGAACAATATGGAAAAATTATTGATTGATCGGTCACTTTACTCACATCATATAAATAATTTGCTTAAAATTTTTCCACGTGAACAGATATTAGTTAATTATTTTGATAAGATTAAATCTAATCCAATTGAATTATTAAATGAGATTAGCGTTTTTTTAGATTTAAATAATTTTTGTTATGAAAATATAGATAAAAAAATTGGAAAGGGTTTGTCTCCTAGATTTAAGTCAATTGAAATAATAAGAAACCAATTGTATTACAAACTAGTTGATTTAAGATTTTCAAAATTGTTTTCTTCAAATATTGTAAAAACTGTTAACAATCTTTACAAAAAACATTTGTCTAAACAAAACGAAATGGATGTAAGTATATATAACTTGATTATAAATTGCTATGGATGGCAAATTATTTATTCATGATTTATCAAAATTAAAAAAATTAAATATTGAATTAAACGAAAATATAATAAATAATTGGTTATTTGAGATCAATGAATTGTGTTTGAAATGAAAAAAAATAATAACTTGTGATTTTTATTTGTTAGTATTATAAATGGAATATTTTTTCATCAATCTTTCTGTAAGTATAATTTTCCTTTATCTCTTATTAGGAAAAGAAATGAAGGAAAAAAGAATGATATATTATACTATAGGATTCTTTTTTATCATATTAATTGGTCTTAAAGGAAATGATGACGAATACACCCGTCTTTTTCTTCGC
>Ga0233428_1003578_pt1 | contig 12986 bp, 10 predicted proteins | sample SI_118_April2016_4_FD_179890 | JGI IMG/M metagenome (GOLD analysis project Ga0233428, IMG submission 179890) | Seawater microbial communities from Saanich Inlet, British Columbia, Canada - SI_118_April2016_120_MG | ecosystem: Environmental > Aquatic > Marine > Inlet | place: Canada: British... | reverse complement strand
TTAAGTACGATCACCCCTCAAGGGGTCGCGGTGGTTCATGCGGACTCCCCCAGTTGGGTTCAACGAGCCCGTTTCCTGCAGAAGAATATCCTCGATCTGCTCCATCAGGAGGGGGCCCGACAGGCGACTCAGGTGAAGCTCAAGGTGCGCTTCTCTCATCTGCGGCCGCCTGTCAAACCGCAACGGGCCATCCCCCCCTCTAGTGCGGTTGCTCATCAGATCGCTGAACAGGCAAAACAGTCGGATGGTGAGCTGGGGCGCTCACTACAGCGGCTCTCGACTACCCTGCTACGCAGGCGCTCAACGTTATAAGTTGAGGGCACCACTGAAAATGCACTTATTCAGTGGTTGATTTTACTCACTGACGTCCCTCTGCAGTGAGAATCTGACTCGCCGAGCGATAGGAATCTACGTTAGAATAGCCCTTTTACCACAAGGGGAAAATCTCTCCCCCTATTAATCAGGAAAAACTTATGTCTCAAGCCGAAGATGGCAATACCGTCAAGATTCACTACACTGGAACTCTGGAAGATGGATCACAATTTGACTCTTCCGAAGGAAGAGATCCGTTAGAGTTTACCATCGGCAGTGGTCAGGTTGTTCCTGGTTTTGATGCAGCCTGCCAGGGTATGGCGGTTGGTGAGAAGAAGAGTGTCACCCTGTCCCCTGAAGAGGCCTATGGTGAACACAATCCGGAGATGGTCGCAGAAGTGGATCGTGCCATGATGCCGGATGATTTAGTGCCGGAGATTGGACTACCCATGCATGCCTCTGGCCCCAATGGGGAGATGCTCAATTTTGTTATTATTGAGTTTGATGATGAGAAGATTACTGTCGATGGTAATGCACCATTAGCCGGTAAGAGACTGACTTTTGACATTGAGATGGTTGAGATTAGTTAACCTAAAACAGCTCGTGCAACAGTCCGATGAACTAGGTGGCTGTCGAGGAAAGGGGGTCAGTTCTCGCATTGTGACATCCATGTAGGTCAGCTATGTTACAACACGAGAACTGAGCCCCCCTTTTTTCTAGTAGTAATTTTGTGTGGCGACTATAATCTGGTGCTATGACAAAAAAGATTATATGGGATCAGCAAAAATTCAGCGTTGGAAGTAAGAGGCTGGATGAGCAACATAAAGAGCTAGTCTCGATCATAAACGAGATGATCGACTGCATTGAGAATGAAGATAATGCGGCACTAACGAGACACTTTATAAATTTTGCAAGCAAGGTGCAGACACACTTCACGACGGAAGAGGAGATACTGGCATCTATAAAATACCCTGCCCTTCCTGAGCATATAGCAAAGCATCGATACTATGATGAACGCATATCAGAGTTCATATTGAAGGGGATAATTTGCTGTAATAACCGGCTCGTACAACTATTAAACCAATGGTGGACTGATCATATTTTGAAAGAAGATATGGCCTACAAAGGGTTCGTGAAGAATAGCTAACGAAAGGGGGGTAGTTCTCGCGTTGTAATATTCATGTAGGTCAGCTATGTTACAATACGAGAACTGACCCCCATTTTTCTTGCACTCAAGAGCGACTTTCAGTCGCTCGAAACCCAACCTATGGACTTTCAGTCCATAGTCGTTGAGTTTAAACTACAGCTGATCTTTAAGAAGATCAGCCAAAAACTTCGTAAATGGCACGATGTCTTGATCGACACTGGCCGATTCAAGCGCATCCATATACTCATTGCGCCGTTCAACGGGAATGACCAGCCAAGGGTAACCACCAGCGGCCAGCATTAGGTTCATTAAGAAGCGGCCTGTTCGGCCATTGCCGTCCATAAATGGGTGAATGTATACAAATATGAAGTGCCCCAGCACCACGCGAACCTCTGGGCTTTCTTCTTCACGTAGTAATTCAAAGAAAGCAGGAATTAAATCTCGCACAGCTTCAGGGCTTGGTGGTGTGTGCATCGATTGGCGAATATAGACAGGGCGATTGCGATATCCTGCTAAATCCGCTGCGCCAATAATCCCTGCGACAACACTTGGCGCAAATAACTCTCGATACCAAGCGCTGTAATCATCCTCGGCAGCTTCGCCTGCATCTTTTCCTTCGAGTACTGAGCTGATTGTTTGCTTCACTGACTGGAAGGCTTGCCAGTAGCCGCGAGCAGCCAAGGTGTTTTGGTGGTCTTTATCCGCTTTAATGCTATCAGGGTTCCAGTTACCTTCACGCACGCGCTCAATCAGTTCGGCGCTTACTTTATACCCTTCAATAGAAAGCGAGTGGTAAGCGTCAGAGGCGTATATATCGTCAATCTGAGAAAGGTAGGCTTTAATATCTTCAGGCTTGCCGGGAGCGGTAGGGAAGTGCTCCAATATGGGGGCTCGAAATGCATCCCACATCATGCGCAGGCGGTTGACGTAGGGAGACAGTTCTCGATTGCCAAATAATATGGTCGATTGCTCTTGGAAGGGGTCGGCTTCATTGACGGTATGCCCAGCGCTGCGCATTGTGTCTAAAATTGTGTCCGCAATTTTATCCCTGCCAATGTTTCTAAAGGCTCCGGCCAAGCGGCCCGCTACCGTGCTGTGATTGCCCTCAAGTAAGCGCCTTAAAACATCTGAAGGTTCGCCAACCATTGAAAGCGCAGAGCGCATTTCTAAAGGTTGGGCGGTATAGTAATTTGGAGGGCAGGCTATGAGCGCAGCAGGAAGGGTCATAACTCTCAAGCCTTCAAGCAAGGTCACATCGCTAGCTTCCGGTATCTCAAGCCGTAAATCAAAAATAGAGGTATTGTGAAGTAAGCTGGTTGGCTTATTTCCGCCTTTGGGGGTGCGCACCAGTAATTGACGCGGAACTGTCCAGTTGCCGATATGTACGGCTAACGATTGCTCAGGAGAAAGGCACCATGCTTCGTTAAAGCGTGAATTTAAGTAGTCACACGCAAACCCCCAGAAGGATGTGTACCAAGCAGTGCTTTCACCTGCAACTTCGTCAGGGCGGGAAGGGATATACCAGCCCTTCATGACTTCTCGGATAAAGCCATTCTTCAAAAGCCGCTCACGGTGAGTGCGGGTCATATCTGAAGTGCGAATAGCAATACTGCCTTTATCCTGTATCTCTTTGAGAACAGATAAGGACTGGGCTAGTTTTTCAGAAGGAGCGGCCATAGCGAACTTTCAAATTTAGGTGTTTATGCTTAGCGGTTTCTAGGTTATTAAGTGTTTCTGTTTTTAGGCTGTTATGTCAAGTTGTTTTTAGGTTATAATGCAAAAAGCTAAAATCAGTTAATTGGGCTGGATTTAGCAGTCGGATACAATAAAGCGCCTTTCGTTGTTACAGCGGAAGGTTTTTTAATTGGGTACAAAGTAGGGTTTACAGGGTATGAGCGATAGCAATTTTATCAATGAAATCAATAAGCGAAGGACATTTGCAATCATCTCCCACCCCGATGCAGGTAAGACCACGATCACGGAGAAGCTGCTACTGTTTGGAAAACTGATTCAGCAGGCGGGTACCGTGAAGGGACGCGGCTCTGACCGTCATGCCACCTCTGACTGGATGGCGATGGAGAAGGAGCGTGGGATCTCGGTCACTACCTCGGTGATGCAGTTCCCCTACAAAGAGCGGATGGTAAATCTTCTCGATACCCCGGGGCATGAGGACTTTTCTGAGGATACCTACCGCACACTGACTGCCGTTGACTCTGCATTAATGGTGATTGATGGCGCCAAAGGGGTTGAGCCACGCACAATCAAGCTGATGGAGGTGTGTCGTCTGCGCACCACACCGATTCTTACCTTTATCAACAAAATGGATCGTGATATTCGCGACCCCATTGAGCTGCTGGATGAGGTCGAGGACATTCTCAACATCAAGTGTGCTCCCATCAACTGGCCCATAGGGATGGGTAAGCAGTTCAAGGGGATCTATCAGTTTGCCGAGGACCGGATCATTCTCTACACGAAGGGGCAGGGTCACACGATTCAACAGGAGAAGATTATCGAGGGGCTGGATAACCCGGCTCTGGATGAGGCAGTGGGTAGCCTGGCAGAGGATCTGCGTGAAGAGTTGGAGTTAGTAAAAGGGGCAAGCCACTCGTTTGAACTGGATGAATATCTCGCCGGTAGTCTGACTCCGGTCTATTTCGGAACTGCACTGGGTAACTTTGGGGTGAAGGAGATGCTGGATGGTTTTGTGGAGGTCGCTCCCGCGCCCCTGTCACGAGAGACCGAAAGCCGAATAGTTGAACCCGAAGAAGAGAAATTTACCGGCTTTGTCTTTAAAATTCAGGCCAACATGGACCCTAAACACCGGGATCGAATTGCCTTTATGAGAGTCTGCTCCGGTAAGTTCAAGCAGGGGATGAAGCTTTATCACAGCCGTATCAATAAGAACATCACCATCTCTAACGCACTCACCTTTCTGGCGGGAGATCGTGCTCACACCGAAGAGGCGTGGCCAGGGGATATTATTGGACTCCATAACCACGGCACTATCCAGATCGGTGATAGCTTCAGCCAGGGAGACACGCTACGCTTCACCGGTATTCCTCACTTCGCACCTGAGCTATTTCGCCTGGTACGACTAAAAGATCCATTGAAAAATAAACAGCTTCAGAAGGGGCTGAAACAGCTCTCTGAAGAGGGGGCGACCCAGCTCTTTATGCCACTCAACAACAACTACCTTATTCTTGGCGCAGTAGGTATTCTGCAATTTGATGTGGTCGCACATCGCCTAAAGCATGAGTACAAGGTTGAGGCAATTTACGAGAATGTGTCCGTCAACTCTGCACGCTGGGTGGAGTGTAGTGATGCCGTGGAGCTGGATCGATTTAAAAGGCGAAATGGTGATAATCTGGCCATTGATGGTGGAGGTAACCTCACCTATCTCGCCCCGACCCGCGTCAACCTTGATCTGACGACAGAGCGCTGGCCTGATGTCTCATTTCACGCCACACGAGAGCACTAATAAAATATATGTTTCACGTATAGATTATTCTAATTTCACTATTCAACTCTTTTCTTTTATAGTACTTGCAAATGTTCAGGATTACTTCTGTTCAAGCTTTTTAAATTTACATGCAAAATTACTCAAAGGAAACAATCATGAAAAAAATTATCGCTGCTATCGCTCTCGCTGCTGTTGCCTCTAGTGCCTCTGCTTTCTTCGGTGGTGATGACAACCAGTCTGGCTACGGAACCGGTTCCGCTGATGGCGCTTTTGACGGAAAGGGTCGCGGTGCTGCCAAGGGTTCATCTGATGCAGAGGGTAACTTCAGCATGACTGTAAACGCTTCTGGTAAGGGCTCTTCTGACATGCAGGCTGATATGGACGCTGCTGAGAACGCTCGTTTCAAGGGGGATAGCGATATCCGTACAGAGACTCGCCCAAGTCACTACCCTTATGCTCCAGTAGCTCCTGCTGCTCAATAAGAGAACTTGTTACACAAAAAGCCCCGGTACGGTGACGTATCGGGGCTTTTTTATCTTCTCGAACTTCTCTAATTCGCCAAACCATAAAACCCCGGAAAGATCAGGATCGAGGTGAGTACCGTGATCTGGATCAGAATGAAGGGGATGACCCCACGATAGATCTCGTGGGTCTGGATGGAGGGTGGGGCAACCCCCTTTAGGTAGAAGAGGCTAAAGCCAAAGGGGGGGGTGAGGAACGAGGTCTGCAGATTCATTGCAATCAGAATGGCATACCAGAGCAGCGGGATACCGAGGGTTTCGGCAATGGGCAGCAGGATGGGGACCACAATAAAGGCAATCTCCACAAAGTCGATAAAAAAACCGAGCAGGAGGATAAACAGCATCGAAAAGATGAGAAAGCCCCACTTTTCTCCGGGTAGTTGTAGCAGATAGCTCTCCACCATACGGTCTCCACCAGTGTAGGTGAAGGCCATTGAGAAGGCGGTGGCACCGACCAGAATGGCAAAGACCATCGCGGTGACCCGGACCGTCTCTTCGGCACTCTGGAAGAGGGCATGGAGAGAGAATTTCCCATAGAAGAGCGCCAGCAGAATAGCCCCAACCCCACCGACCGCAGAGGACTCCGTTGGGGTGGCAATCCCGGCGAAGATGGAACCCAGCACCACAATAATCAGCACCAGAGGGGGGATGATCGCCCAGAGGGCGGTCAGGTACTGCTCCCGTAGTGGCCTCTCATCATCAAATGGGATCGCGGGGGCACTCCCCTCCTGCAGATGAGAGTAGAGCAGTACATAGAGGATATAGAGCCCCACCAGCACCAGTCCCGGAATCAGTGCCGCACGGAATAGATCACCCACCGGTAACCCCATCACATCACCCAAAATAACCAGGATGATTGATGGCGGAATGATCTGCCCCAGTGTCCCAGAGGCACAGATCACCCCGCAACTGAGAGGGCGGTTGTAGCTGTATTTGAGCATTACCGGAAGAGAGATCACCCCCATCGCCACTACACTGGCCCCCACCACCCCGGTCGATGCGGCGAGCAGGGTACCCACAAAGATTGTCGCAATTGCCAGCCCACCAGAGCGTCTGCCAAACAGTCGTGCCATCGACTCCAGTAGCTGCTCGGCCAGCTCCGTCTTTTGCAGCATAACCCCCATAAAGACAAAGAGGGGAACCGCCATCAGAGTGGAGTTCTCCATGATCGACTGAATGCGGAAAGGCATAAAGGCGAAGATCTCAACCCCCTCAGAGAGTACCCCAAAGAGCAGGGCAACCCCGCCAAAGGTAAAGGCGACAGGGAACCCAAACAGCAGGAGCAGCAGGGCGGTGAAAAACATCAGCAGACCGATCATTCTGGAGCCATTCCGCCCTCCTCAGGGCTCTCTGCTCTGCGCCATGCCCGTACCATAAAACCGATGCTGCTGATGATCACCAGAATAAAGGAGAGGGGGATGATTGATTTAATGATCCAGCGCTGGGGGAGCCCCCCAGGATCACCACTCCCCTCACCCAGCTGGTAGGCATCCAGAGCAAAACCGATCCCATACCAGCTGATCAATGTAGCGAAGGGGATCAGTAGCAGCAGCGTACCGACAGTATCAACCACCGCCTGTCGTCTTGCCGAGAAGCGGCTATAGAACAGATCGACCCGTACATGCCCATCCTGCGACAGGGTATAGGAGATCCCCAGCAGAAAAAGTGCAGCATAGAGGTGCCACTCCAGCTCCTGCATGCCGATGGAGACATCATTGAAAAGATAGCGCAGGATCACATCGTAGAAGACATTAAGCAGCAGTAGCAACAGCAGAACGGCAGAGAGTCTGCCGGTCAGGGTGGAGAGGCGTTGCGTCTGGCGCTCAACCTGTTGCAGGATGCTCATGGAGTAGCGTAGATTGGAGTGGGTTGGGCCGGGCCGGAAGGGGGGCTACTTTAGAGACTCCATCGTCTCATAGTAGCTCTGGTCGGATATTTTGGTCCAGGCTCGCGCTTTTTTCAGGTAACGGGCCTGAGAATCGATGATCTCTTTTGCCAGTGGGTCCGCAGCCGCGCGCTCTGCAATCAGCAGATCGTTGGCATCCTTCATCGTCTGTAGCACCTCGGAAGGGAAGGATTTGACCTGAATATTGGGATACTCCGTCTTCATTGAGGCCCAGTTTTCTGCACTCTCGTGGTAAGAGTGGGCATACATATCATAGGCCGCAAGGCGCATAGAGACCCGCAGGATCTCCTGGATTTCAGCGGGTAGACTCTCCCACTTCTCTTTGTTGAAGAGGAACTGCATCTCCGAGCCGGGCTCATGCCAGCCGGTGTAGTAGTAGGGGGCGATCTTGTGGAACCCCATCCGTAGATCGAGTGATGGCCCGACCCACTCCAGGGCATCAATGGTGCCGAGCTCCAGTGCGGTGTAGAGCTCACCCGCCGGAATATTGGTCGGCTTGGCTCCCACCTTGGCGAGAATTTCACCGGCAAAGCCCGGAATGCGCATCTTCAGCCCCTGCAGATCCTCAATCGAGTTGATCTCCTTCTGGAACCAGCCCCCCATCTGGTTGCCGGTATTGCCACCAGGGAAAGAGATCAGGTTGTGGGGGTTATAGACTTTCTGGCTCAGCTCAAAACCACCACCGTGGTAGAACCAGGCATACTGCTCCTCAGCGGTCATACCGAAAGGCATCGAGGTAAAATAGAGCGTGTTGGGTACCTTCCCCTTCCAGTAGTAGGAGCCGGAGTGGCCCATATCATACTGACCGGCCTTGACCATATCAAAGATTCCCAGCGGGGCCTTGTGCTTGTTCTTGGAGTCGATGGTGATCTGGATGCGACCCTCTGACATCTTGTTGGCCATCTCGGCCATACTATGGATCGCATCTCCAAAGATCGGGAAATTGGTGGGCCAGGTGTGGGCCAGGCGGAGGTTGTAGTGCTCCTTGGGGGTTGCGGCAGTTGCATGCTCACTCTTTGCACTCTCTTCATTACAGCCGGTGAGTGCGGCGGTTGAGAGCAGGATAACGGCTGTTCTGGTCAGCAGTTTGTGTAAGGTGTTTTTCATCTTTTTCCTTTGTTGATTTTGTGATTACAGCACAGAAACTATGTTACTTAGATCTCGATTCTCAACTACTTCATCATGAGGGATCAGCCAATACTCCCAAGATTTACCTCCATTTTTGGTTAGGTAGTCACTGGCATTATTGCACCATTCTTTAGCAGCGCCCCCTTTGCTAATCACTAACGAGTCTTCCAGATCTTTTCTGGCCTTGGTCTCCACCATAACCACCTTACCATCTAGTTCAGCGATAAAATCTGGCAAGTACTCACGGTGATGAGCGCCATCTTTATAAAGAATCTGGAATTGTCCACTAACCGGCTTGAACCATTTGAGGGCCTCTCGTTCCAGGATCAGGGAAAAAGTACGCTCGGTATTGGAGTCGAATTTCTGTACCTCATACAGGCAGCGTTGGAATCCCCCAAAAAGCATCTGCTTAATCTTGCCTTTATCGGCAACCGTATTACGTACTGGATGAATCTGATGGTCACTGGTGGTGTAAGCAGCCTCTTTCAATGGAGTAAATCCTGCTGTTACGGTGACCTGATAATCGGTGGCTTTCTCCCAGTAGTGTGCAGCCATTTGTGCGTGGATATTCTCCGCAATACGTTTGCCATAACCAAAGAAGATATTGTGTAGCTCATCTTCTGAGTATTTACGTACCTCTCTGAAATGATCGACTGTTTGAGCGGACAGGTCATAAATTAGTTCAGCATGTTCATCATATGAGATGTCATCATAGTCAACGATGTGCTCAACAATATAGTCCTCCAGACGTGTATATTTCTTGGTTGGTTGCGATGAGATCAAAATTTGCTTACTGGATTGTAACCCTTGAGAGATCAACTCTCGATCACTGGGCTTCAGATTCAGTTGCTCCAGCTCCAGTACAAAGGGGGTATAACCATAGGTGACCTCGCCGGATGGCACTACCATCACACGTGGAATATCAATGGTCTGCCCCACCATCAACTTTGTGGCTTTGCTGATTACGGCCTGTAGATCAATCTTCTCCTCATCCTCTAACAGAGAGCGTTGTTGTGGGGTGAGTCTTTCAGAAACTTTACGCAAAACCTCCTGCTGTATTTCAGGGCTGCTCAATGACTGGCTTGTGGGGGCAACTTTGGGTTTATGTTGATAGCTTTGTAGTACCCGCAGTGTGGTCAATGCGACATCCTGCTCGGCAACACCATTAAAAATGGGGGTTTCCTCTTTCTCTGAATGAGGTTGTGTTGCGTAATCCTGTCCGGTGGCACTTTGAATTGATTGACCCGTAAATAGCCCTTCCATGCGAGAGGTGACGGAGACACTGTCTGTAGGCATCTCTCCATCTTCACGCTCTAAAATGACCTTACGCATCCGTAGTGGGTTTTTAGGATCGTTGGCGGCATCCACAATCTCCTGAAAACGGTCATGTGCCACAATATTTAACCGATCTACCAGATCTACCCCCGTGCGTTTGCCATACGGTAGGCGCAAGCCTCGACCAATAGATTGTTCAATCAGTGTACGTGCATTGGCTGCCCGTAAGGGGACGATGGTATAGAGGTTGGTAACATCCCACCCCTCCTTCAACATATTAACGTGGATGACAATCTCGGTGGGTTCATCGACACTCTCAACGGCCAGCAGGCGCAGAATCATCTGCTCCTCTGCGGCACCACTTTTGGAGCTATCGACCTGAATCACCTTGCTTTGATAACGTCCACCAAAGAATTGGGGGGACTCCATCAGTTCCAGTAGCTGAGAGGCGTGCTGAGTATCTCGTGCAATCACCAGCATAAACGGTTTTACTACCTTCGCCTCATACTGCTTGGCGTAGGTGAAAAGTTCCAGTTTGGTGGTCTCATGGAGTCGTACTCCATCCTCCAGTTTGATCCGCTCCAGCTGCTCTGGAGTATATTGCTTGGGGTCAAAGTTGCGTTGAGTAACCACCGCAGGCTCTTTAACAAAACCATCATCCATTGCGCAGGCGAGGGGGTAATCAACCACTACATTTTTGAAAGAGACAGGACCCCGTTTAGACTCGGTAAAGGGGGTTGCGGTTAACTCCAACCCGAGTCGGGGTCTCAGCTCATTAATGGCTCGCATTCCAGCATTGGCACGGTAACGGTGAGACTCATCCATCAATAGCACCAGATCGTCCAGACTGGAGAGATGGTTGAAATAGCTATCACCGAGAACCTCGGTCAGGCGCTTGATGCGGGGAGCCTTTCCACCCCGCACCTCAGAGACAATCTTTGAGATATTGAATATGTTGATGGTGACCGGGCTCAGCATTCCCAGATTGGGGCCGCGCTGCTCATAGTTATCTCCGGTGATGATCTCTGGGGGATAGGCGGAAAACTCGGCAATACCGGTAAAGACATACTTGGGATTGTTTGGGGTGAAGTCAGCAATCAGTTTGTTATAGATGGTCAGATTAGGGGCCAGCACAAAGAAGTTTTTAATCCCATGTGCCAAGTGCAGGTAGCTGATAAAAGCCCCCATCAAGCGGGTCTTGCCCACCCCCGTTGCCAAGGCAAAACAGAGGGAGGGAAAGTCACGCTCAAAATCAGATAGGGTGGGGAACTCTGCTGACAGTGCCTTTAACAGTGCCTCGATATCCTGTGTGGAAGAGAGCAGGTCAGGAGCGGTCTCAATCGCCTTTGCCAACGCCTGCAGGGACTCCTTTTGTGGCTTGCGCAGGCTCAAGCGGCCTGTAATAGCATTCAGTGCCCGTGTGCTGGTGTAGTGGGAGATATGGCTCATTACACCTGCTCCTCATCGTCAAACAGCTCTTTCTGTTTCGGAGAGGGTTCTGTTGTGGTCTCCTGCATCGGCAGGTTCTCTACATTCAAGCTGTAGTCATCATGGCCCCACTCACAGCGAGACAACACCATCTTGGGGATCTTCTTTAGGGTGAGATTGCTGAAGCGGTCTGCCTTGCAGCGGAAGGCACCACAACAGACCAGTAGTGTGCGATCCTCACCGACCTCATTACTGAGTGCCTGAAGCTGTACCACAGAGAGTGTCTGAGTGGTGACGTAGATATGATCCTGTTCAGTGGAGTAGCCCTGATTCCACCATTCGCTCTCAGAGGGGGCGTAGCTGAAGCCCTCCAGTTTGCAGAGTGCCTCTGCCAGCATGGTGGCATCATACTCATCGCTGATTACCCAGCGGCCCCAACGGTCTTGTTCCAGTAGAGAGGGGGCCAAGCGGTAGTAGCGGAAGCCACCGCCACCTTTCCAGTTTACCGGTTCGGTAATACCGCCGGAATCTTCCCCATCAATTACCTTTTTCATGCGGGGGATGATGTGGGTATGACAGTGTTCGCCAAGTTCGATCATAATCCAGCGGCGGCCCATTTTATGGGCTACGGCTCCAGTTGTGCCTGAGCCTGCGAAGGAGTCTAAAACTAGGTCTCCAGGTTTTGTTGAGAGATGAAGTATCCGCTCAATTAGCCTTTCCGGCTTAGGCGTGGAAAAAAGGTCATCAATATCAGGTAAAATTTTATTGTTTTCCAATTTTGCTTCTTGATTATGTCCTACATCTTCTGATAACCATAGAGTTGTTGGAACAACGCCTTCCTTATTATCTTTGATATATCGTTTCAGGCGTGGTTGATTGTTACCATCTTTCCCCCACCAAATAAGTCCAGATTTATCCAGATTTTTGATTTTTTCCTTAGAATATGCCCAGCAACGTCCTTTAGGTGGAATAATTTCTTGGCTGTTTGGGCCTTTTATTGAGAAAAGGCCGGAACTTCTTCCTGTTAGAGCATACTGTTTTCCTCTTTGACCTGAGGTCAAACTTACATGTAAAGGGCTAGATGTCCATGGGCCATTAGGGTCGTTGTCAGGGTTTTTATAGTCTTTTGTGTTTCGTTCTGATCTAGGTGCTCTACCCATTGAAAACTGATCAATGTTTTTTGCATAAACAAGAACCATATCCGTGTTTGATGAGAAGTAAACAGCATTGTTATGAATGCTTGTGGTTTTTTGCCATGTCAATGTGCCAATATTGTTTATACGTCCAAATATTTCATCACACAATATTTTTAGATAGTGTCCTTCAGAGTCGTCAATTGTGATCCAGATACTTCCTTCATCTATTAATAATTTTTTTAATATTATTAGTCGATCTCTGATTAGGGATAACCAGATAGAGTGCTCTATTCCATCATCATAATGTTCAAATGCACTTCCCGTATTGTATGGAGGGTCAATAAAAATACATTTAATTTTTCCTGTGAACTCTTGTTCAAGTGCTTTTAGGGCAAGTAAGTTGTCTCCAAAAATCAGTTTGTTGTCAAAGTAGTCACTCCCAGTGACTTGATGAAGTGCATGGTACGACTTATTGGAGTCCTCCAACAGAATACGTGGTTCCAACTTGGGGCGATTCTCTTTACCGATCCACGTCAATTCCAGTCGGGGCTTTTGGTTTTTACTCATGTTTGATTATCCTATCCTCTGTTCAATGCAGTCATCACCGCAGTTTTCAGAGTCTGTAGGTCGGTTGAATTTTCAAAGACGGCTCTGGGGTTTTTGTTCCATTGCA
>Ga0233428_1003577_pt1 | contig 12993 bp, 11 predicted proteins | sample SI_118_April2016_4_FD_179890 | JGI IMG/M metagenome (GOLD analysis project Ga0233428, IMG submission 179890) | Seawater microbial communities from Saanich Inlet, British Columbia, Canada - SI_118_April2016_120_MG | ecosystem: Environmental > Aquatic > Marine > Inlet | place: Canada: British... | reverse complement strand
CGAGCCCGAAAGCACCGCTATTGAAGAGCCCAAGGACCCCGCCGCCAACATCGTCGACCTATCCACCCGAGGCAGCTAACTCATTTTCGGTGCCGAGGTAAAATTCTGGATTTCTAGGGAGAGGCCGTCAAGACACGGTAGCTTCGGCGGCGCGACGCAAGGCAGCGGCGTAGCGTTCCGCAATATTTGAGTCCCTGAACGGTAACCGCGCGCCTGAAAGATATTGCTGCAAAAGACTCTCGTTGATCCGGCGTTGCCCCTGGATAGCCTCCCCCGCGTTAACGAGATCGCCAGTTTCCGCAAGGCAGGCGGCCAGGATGATGTGGTTGGCCGGCGCGTGGGGTTCGCGTTCAATGGCCTGACTTGAAAACTTAACGCCTTCCTCAAACCGTTCCAGAGCAAAGCAGGTGAACGCCAGACCCGCCAACATGAAACCGAGAAAAAGGTCACGTGGGCTTAGGCTGATCGCTTGGCTAAGATGCGCGTAGCCATCTTCCGGATTGCCGGATGAGGTTGCAATGACCCCCATCAGCATCAAGGTCATGGTGCAGTTGGGATTGAGCATGTGCGCATGGTCCAAATTGGTCACGGCACGTGCAAAATCACGCTCGATGAAGTTGATCCACCCGAGCGACATATACGCACTGTGATCATTGCGATCGAGCAGGCGCAGTTGTTCCGCTGCCGCCGGCGCGCGTGTCAATAGAGCCTCCGGTCGGTCGCCCTGGAGGGCAAAGGCGCGGTAGTAATTGGCGAAGGAAATTGTCCACCAGGCCTGGCGGCATTGCGGATCCAAGGCGGCCGCCGCCTCCGCCAATGCGACGCCCTCATGGTAGAGCGTCAGATCGCCTTCGGCCCGCGATCTATCCAGCAGGGCGCGGGCCCGCCAGGCCATTTCCTGGGCGCGAAGATTACTATCATTCAGGGATGAAACCCGCGCGGCCCGGCTAATTTCTGCCATATCGATTTCCGGCATGATGTTGGTTGCAATTTTTCGCGAAATGTCGGTCTGCAACGCGAAAAGCTGGTTGATCCGACCATCGTATTTTTCCGCCCAAAGATGGGTTGTCGTGGGCGCATGGATCAACTGTGTCGTGACGCGGAAGGCTGCATCTGCGCAGCGCACGCTGCCTTCCAGAATGTAATCGACCCGCAGTTCGGCAGCAATCTTTTGGATGTCGTTGGCCGGTCCGCGGTATTGGAAGGCGGAATTCCGAGCGATCACGGTGAACGCCTTAAAGCGCGACAATTCGGTCGTGATGTCCTCTGCCAGGCCATCAGCCAGATAGTTAAGTTTCGGATCGTCGTTGAGATTGGCAAATGGCAGGACCGCGATCGAAAGCATATTGGCGCGCGCATGGATCGCCGGTGTGTCCTCTGGTATCTCCTGCCCTAACGCATCCTGAAACGTCACCTCAGCTACGAAGCGAAAGCCCTGGCCACGAAGAGTTTGAAGAAACTGCTGATTGCTGCCGTTATCGCCGATGGCGCGACGCACACCCCGAATACAACTCCGCAAGGTTGCGTCGCTGACGGTCACACCTGGCCAGCCGTGGCTCAGCAGCTCTTCCTGGCTCACGATCCGGTCACGGTTGGTGATTAGATAATTCAGGACATTGAAGACCTTGGTCCTGGTGTGGACCGACACGCCGTTTCGGCGCAATTCACGGCGCTCCAAGTCCAACACACATTCACCAAACGCCAACAACATTCACGATCTACCTTTTCGATGGTCGCGCATGTAAATTCTAACGCCTTCGCAATGGCACCTCGCCCGTAACAAGTGCGTCCAGCGGGTCACCATTTAGGACTGAAAAATAGCACGTTAATAGCACGTAAATGTCAAGCAGGTTTGCAGGCCCTCCCGCAGAATGGCGCTTGTCCCGCGTAAAAGAGTTCGCGGCTTTGTAGCAGAATGCGGAAGCAGATTATTCCATGTTTAGAACTTTTATGAGGACTGCGCTCGTTGCCTCTGTCTGCGCGGTGGGATTTTCCGGTGCCGCTATCGCCGCGTCGGTCAATACATTGAATTTCGGCGATGGCAATTGCGGCACGGCTGGGTCGGTTTCTGAAAGCTCGAGCGGCGAAATTTCCCGTTTTTTTGACTCGAGCCTTGGCCAATGTGCCCTTGGCGCTACCGCGCGCGCCGGCGGCGGCGGCGTTGGTGTCAATCTCGGGCTTGTGACGACTCCGGGTCTGGGCGGAGGGACGGCCTTCGTAGAGGTCAAAGTGGAAACCTTGATTGAAATTACCCTCGGCGTCCCGGACAGTTTTGGCGGCGGCGACATTCCAATTGCCTTTACGCCTCACCTTTCCGGCAATGTGTCCGCCACGCTTGCGACTGGCAGTCCGTTTGCCCGCAGCGGCACTGCGAAGCTTACGGCCTTCGCCAGCATCGCCGGCATCGATAGCAATGGTGCCGGCGTGCTCGCCAGCGATACCTCAGTGGCGTTGGCACAGGTGTTTAATTTCGGCGGCATTTTCGAAGACGGCGAGTATCTGTCGCAATTTTCGGCCCCTATTGGGATTTTGATTGATCCCACAAAAACGATCGAGGTGCTCTTCAGTCTGACAGCCAGGGTTAGCCAAGCTGCCTATAACGACAGCATCATCACCGCGAATGTGAGTTCTTTCAACTCGCTTTCTTTCGCACTTTTTGGCCCGGCGCTGATTTTACCGGAAGGATTTACAGCGAATTCCGAGTTCGGCTCAATCGTTGACAATCAGTATATCAACAGTTCGAGCACCGTGCCCTTGCCCACAACCTTGCCACTGTTCGGCTCGGGTTTAGCTATCATGGGCTTCTTGCGTTGGCGGAAGAAACGCACGGCCTGATTTCCTGCTACATAGGTTAGGCTGTCCAAAATCACGGCGGCATGTGCGGACGCCCCACCCTAGTTGGGCGTTTCAACAGTCATCCAATGTGGCACATTGATGCCGCGTCGGGGCGTCCACAAAAAAATTCATTGGTCTCGACATTACACAAATTTACCTGCGGTTCTCATCGACGCACCAGCTGCAAAATTTACTACAATTAGAAAAACATCTTGAAATATCGCCATAGCTGCCACGAATCTGATGGAATGAGTCGGGCATCAAGATCAGCTTTGTAAGTTTTTTGATTTATGGTTAAAAAAATGTAAAAAAAACTCCTATTTATATCGAATTGATATATTGAAAACGTGAATATGCCTATTACATCATCTATATCGCAGTTGGCAGTACCGGACAAAAGGCCCAAAAATCCAAATTTGGCCGGACAACTTCAGACAAGCCGCGAAAGGCGCGGCACGAGGATGACATGTTAGAATTTAGACGCCCCGAACCAAATGCAGCCCTGACCTGGACAGCCGTATGGCTGGTCGCGCTGATCGCATTGGCGTTGATGCCTATGGACGGTGGCACGACCACCACGGCGGATTTTGCCGCCAACCCTGCCATGCAGGGCGAAATTCAGTATACCCACGGCACCTATACCAAGCCCCAGGGCGTGGCAGGCCAGACTGTAAAAATTCCCGGCTAAACAACAGCCGACGAAGCGCCGGAGCGCCAAATTGGTCGCAGCAATATTTGCGCACAAGGCTGCCGCAGTTTAACCTGCCCCATCACTTATTATCAGCAGCACATCTGATCTGGGGTAGAGGGAACATGAGCACAGATATCAGGCCTTTCGAAATTGCTATTCCGGAAGCTGAATTGGTCGATCTTCGCCGTCGCCTCGCGGCCACCCGCTGGCCCGATGCGGAAACGCCGGATGACTGGTCCCAGGGCATTCCTTTATCCTATATGCAGGAAATTTGCCAGTACTGGGCCAGCGATTATGACTGGCGTCGTTGCGAGACGATGCTGAACGGCTGGGATCAATTCCAAACTGAAATCGACGACATCGATATCCATTTCCTGCATGTCAAATCCCCCCACCCCGAAGCCATGCCTCTGCTCATCACCCATGGCTGGCCAGGGTCCGTGCTGGAATTCCGCCACATCATCGGACCTTTGACCGATCCGACGGCCCATGGCGGCAAGGCGGAGGATGCTTTCCATGTCATCGCACCGTCCCTGCCCGGCTATGGTTTTTCCGGCAAACCAAAGACAACGGGGTGGTCCATACAAAAGATTGCCGGGGCCTGGGAGCAACTGATGGCGCGCCTGGGCTATGATGAATATGTCGCCCAGGGGGGTGATTGGGGCTCCGCCGTCACGCGGCAACTGGGCGTTAATGCCTCCAATCAAGACGGCGCCTCCAACAATGCCTGCAAGGCGATCCATTTGAACATGGTGAGCGAGCGCCCCGACCCGGCCACCAGGGACGACCCAACTGACTTTGAAAAAAAGGCGTTCGCCGCCGCGAAACAATATGTGGCCTGGGATTCGGGCTATTCGAAAGAACAAAGCACCCGGCCGCAAACCGTGGGCTATGGCCTGGTGGACAGCCCCAGCGGCCAGGCAGCCTGGATAATGGAAAAATTCTGGGCCTGGACCGATTGTGACGGTCATCCCGAAAATGCCTTGAGCCGGGATGATATGCTGGACAACGTCATGCTGTATTGGTTGCCGGGCACGGCGGCCTCCTCCGCCCGGTTATATTGGGAGAGTTTCGGCAAAGCCAATACGGATGAGGTGACAATTCCCGTCGGCTGCAGCTTGTTTCCGAAGGATATATTCTTTTCCTCGCGGCGCTGGGCGGAAAAGAAATTCCACAACATCATCCATTGGAATGTGCCCGATAGCGGCGGGCATTTCGCCGCCGCCGAAAAGCCGGTGGCATTTGTCGAGGAACTGCGCACCTGTTTCCGCGCGGTGCGATAGAGCATGTTTATTCAAAACATGCTCAGAATCTTAAGAAAAAGAGCAATTGAACCAATCACTTGGGTCGCGAGAGCGACTCCAATTAATTCAAAATTGCGCTAAACGACCAAGTTTTACATGACTGCACCGCGGCCACCGGTACCCATATACATTCCGGCTTTGTTAATCCTGGCCTCCGCCACTTCGATCCTGGCGACGGATCTTTACACACCGTCATTGCCGCACCTGCAGGCGGTTTTCCAGACCGATGCCTCGCGGGTGCAATTGACCATGACCTTGAACCTGGTCGCCTATGCCCTGGCACAATTGTTCTTTGGGCCCTTGTCGGACAGGATCGGGCGGCGTCCGGTCCTATTGGCAGGGATGATCGGTTTTGGCTTTGCCTCCCTGGGCTGTGCGGCGGCGACGTCTATCGATGCCCTGATCCTGGCCCGGGTGTTTCAGGGCATGACGGGCTGTGCCGAGGCGGTGGTCGGCTATGCGGTGATCCGGGAACTTTATGACGATGCCGGCGCAGTCAAGGTTCTGGCCGCCTATGGCATGGCTATCGCCATAGCACCGGCAATTGGCCCCGTAATCGGCGGCCATATGCATGTCTGGTTCGGCTGGCGTTCCAACTTCATATTGCTGGCCGGGTTGATCGCACTGGCAGTGCTGTTGATCTGGAGATACTTGCCCGAGACATTGGGGAAGCCCGACCGTGGGGCCTTGCGGCCTAGGCGGTTGTTGCGCGGCTATGGCATTTTGCTGAGTGACGGTCCCTTCATGACCTACACCCTGATCATGTCATTGCAACTGGGCGGACTCTTTGCGGTTCTGACCGCCTTTCCTTTCCTCTTTATTGAGAACATGGGCGTCCCGACGGAAGCCTACGGCTATTACTATGCCACCATAGTTTTGGCCTTCTTCTTTGGCTCGTTGCTGGTAAACCGGGCCGCGGGGCGGATCGCCTCCGACCCCTTGCTGGCCCTTGGATTGATCGTGTCCATCTTGGGTGAAATTGCCTTCACGGCGTTGCTGATCCTGGACCTGGCAGGCCCGGTTTCGATTTCAGCGACCCAATGCGCCTTCGCCTTTGGTCTTGGCTTGATCTTCGCGACCGCGCCCGTGCGGGCCTTTGATGTCTGCCGGGCCGGGCACGGCTATGCCGCCGCCATGCTGGGGGCCCTGCCCATGGCGGGGGGTGGTCTTGGTACATTTTGCATTGCGCTGTTTCATAACGGCAGCGCCTGGCCGTCCGCCATAATTCTGACCATCAGCACAGTCTTTGCCGGCCTGCTTTACCTTGTGGTCCGGCCCTGGCGCATAAAAGTTGGTGCCGCCTCGCCGTAGAGTCTGCTGAAAAACCCTTCGATGAGTTGTTTTTCCGGTGAGTTCGGCAGTCTATGGACAGACTCCGAGCCCTGTTTTATGGCGGTGCTTCAGGCCGTTTCGGTAGACGGATTAAATTGTTGGCCGCCGGTGCCGATAAATTTACTTTATCGCCTTTAACGCATAATATATATTTATGTGTCAATTCCGATATTGACGATTTATCGGAATTAGATCATAATTTCCAAATGATGAATTTGGCACGCACTCCAAAACAAATTGGCGGCACGGTTCGCCGGGTACGAAAGAGCCGTGGATGGAGTCAAACGCAGTTAGGCGAACATGCCGGGCTACGACAGGAAACCATATCCTTGATCGAAACAGGGAACCCGGCAGCTAAACTAGAAACAATTCTTGCTGTTCTCGCCGCGCTCAGTCTTGAATTTTATATTGCCCCGAGATCAAAGGGACATGCGTCCGATATTGAGGAACTGTTCTAATGTCACGCCGACGCCAACATGCCCCGTTACAGGTATTTCTAAACAACAGAAAAGTCGGGCAACTGCTAAAAAAACCCAGTGGTGCAATTGAATTCCTGTACGATAGCAGTTGGTTGGAATGGGAAAATTCATTTCCTGTCTCTTTGTCGCTCCCGCTACGCGAAGACACCTATCGCGGCGCGCCGGTCGCAGCCGTATTCGAAAACTTGCTGCCTGATTCAGACGGATTACGCCGCCGTGTAGCCGAAACGGTAGGCGCCAATGGAACTGATGCCTACAGCCTGCTCGCTGCAATTGGGCGCGATTGTGTCGGTGCTCTCCAATTTGTAGAAGACGGATCAGAAAATGAAATAGACAGTACGAAAGTCAATGGAGAGCCTGTTGATGATATTGCGATTGAGAAACTTTTAAAGAACCTCGCGCAAGCACCATTGGGTTTAGATCGTGATGACGATTTCCGCATATCCGTTGCCGGTGTACAGGAGAAGACCGCCCTACTGCGGTATGAAGGGCAATGGCTTAAGCCACAAGGGACAACACCAACGACACATATATTCAAGACACAGATTGGTCAGTTGCCCAATGGAATTGACCTTTCCAACAGTGTGGAAAATGAATATTACTGCCTGAAGCTTTTTGAAGCCTTCAGCATGCCGGTCAATCGTGCAGAAATTTTGACTTTCGGCGAGACAAAGGCCCTTGTCATTGAACGATTCGACCGCCGGTGGACGAAGGATGGGCGACTATTGCGTCTACCCCAAGAGGATTGCTGTCAGGCCCTATCCTTCCCGCCAACAAAGAAGTACCAAAGCGATAATGGGCCGGGAATGTTGAACATTCTCAATCTTCTGAAAGGCAGCGATAGTCCGGCAGAAGACCAGGAGACATTTCTTAAAGCGCAAATTCTATTCTGGCTCATTGGTGCGACGGATGGGCACGCAAAAAACTTTAGTATCTTTTTGAGTCCCGGGGGGCGCTTCTCGTTAACACCACTTTATGATATCCTGACTGCTCAGCCGAGCCTTAGTGACCATCAGATAAACCGCAAGCAAATGAAGCTCGCAATGTCAGTCGGCAACAACCGCCACTACCGGGTCGACACAATTCATGCACGCCATTTTGTTCAAACAGGACTAAAAGCTGCACTAGCAAAAAGCCTGATCCATCGCGTGATTGATGAAATTGCAAATTCAGCGGAAAAAACCTTGGAAACGATGGCAACATCCCTCCCCAAAAATTTTCCGGAAGAAATCCATACGTCTGTTAAAGGGGCCATGATTGAGCGGTTAGAACTGTTGAATATAGCCGGCTAAAAATCTGCCAAAAAAATGAAATAGTTCCATTCATTACTTACAAATCAGAACATAAAATTTTCTACAGGCTCGCCACAAATCCAAGCTAAACGAGAAAGACAATGACACATTTCTGTGGATTATAGTGCTTTCGAGATGCTAGAGCAATTCCGATCCAACGTGAATCGCCCTAAGCACTGGGGCGATTCCAAGTGATTGGAAAAATTGCTCTATTCTTAAGAGTCTGAGCATTTCCTGATCGGAAATGCTCTATGAGGGCGCTCTAAAATTTATAACCGACGCCGATGCCCAAAATCAGCGGGTCCAGGTCCGTATCATCGGCCCGGATGGTGCCGCCGTTGACGCGGATATCCGTATGCACGAAGACTTTTTTGACATCAGCATTCAGGCTCCACTTATCATTCAAGCGATAGTCGATGCCGGCTTGCAGGGCATAACCCAATTCGTCGGAATATTTCACTGATGTCACGCTGCTGCCGGTGCTTTCACGATCAGCGAAGGTGTAATTCACCCCGATGCCAAGATAGGGGCTCCAATCGTTCTTGGGCATAAAATGATACTGCAGGGTCAGGACGGGGGGTATCAGACGCACGGTCCCCAATGCCAGATCGCCGGCCGTGGAATCCCGCACCTGAACCGAATGCTTGGTTGTAGCCAAGATCAATTCAGCCGCGATATTTGGCGTGAAGAAGTAGGTGAAGTCCAATTCCGGCACATGATCGTCAGAGGTATAGGCCCGTCCCCCCAAAACATCCGTGCTTCCATCGGTATCGGTCTGAACCGCGATCCCCCGCAGGCGAACAACAAAATCACCGGCATCCTTGGCCACGGCAATCGGCATAACTGTCACAGTACCCAGCACAAACGCCAGCGCAAATGCGCATGTTCTTGAAAAATCAAACACCAAACTTCTCCCCAATGTATGAAGGTTGGCTGCACTGTAGCGATTAAAAAACCACACGGCTTTGATCTGCATCAACGGTTTTCGGACTTGCGAACCCTGAAAATCAAACGGGGCGGCGGGCCCCCAGGGCGGTCGCCAGGGTGCCGTCATCAAGATAATCCAGCTCTCCGCCGACGGGGACGCCATGCGCCAGGCCGGAAATCTTCACCCCGCTGTCGGACAATTTTTCCACCAGATAGTGCGCCGTAGTCTGACCATCCACGGTGGCATTGGTCGCCAAGATCACTTCCACCACCGCCACGTCGTCTGCCCGGGCCACCAGGGCACCGATGTTCAAATCCTCCGGGCCAATACCGTCCAGGGCGGACAAGGTACCGCCCAAGACATGATAGCGCCCGCGATAAACCCCGGACCGTTCCAAAGCCCATAAATCGGCGACGCTTTCAACAACGCAGATCAGGCTGACATCCCGGCGCTGATCCTGGCAAATGGCGCAAGGCTGCACGCTATCAAGATTGCCGCAATTTTCACATGCCGCGACCATGTCGGCGGCCTGCCCCATGGCCTGGGCCAGCGGGCGCAACAGGCTTTCTTTGCGATCGATCAGATGCAATGCCGCGCGCCGGGCCGAACGAGGGCCCAGGCCGGGCATCTTCGCCAACAGCTGTATCAGCACATCGATCTGTGTTCCGCTCATCCGGAGACTTTCAAGCTGCTCAAAATGGCAGCTTCATACCCGCTGGCAGATTGAGGCCGCCGGTCAACTTGCCCATTTCTTCCTGGGAATATTCCTCCACCCGCCGCTTGGCGTCATTATGGGCGGCAACGATCAGGTCTTCCATGACCTCAATATCGCCGTCTTTCAGGCTGTTATCCATTTTCAGGCCGCGCATTTCGCCTTTCCCATTCAAGGTGACAGTGACCATGCCCGCGCCTGCCTGACCGGTCATCTCCACCTCTTCCATACGGGCCTGCATTTCCTGCATTTTGCCCTGCATTTCCTGGGCCTGCTTCATCATCTGGCTCAGATTTTTCATCTTTCTTCCACTCCATCAGGGGGGCCAAATCGATCTGACCCGCCGCCATCATCATCATAATCAGGGTGATTGTTTGTCAGCTGGTTCTGGTTGCCATTCCCCAGGGGCCGCACATTGGTCACCGTGGCACCGGGAAAGGTTTCCAACACGGCCTGAACCAATGGATCCGATGTCGTATCGGCCAGTTCATCAGCCTCTGCCTGACGTTGGCGGGCGGCCAGGGGCGGGTGTCCTTCGGCTTGGGCATTGACCACCACGGCCCAGTTGTCGCCGGTCCATTCCTCCAGCTTGCCACGAAGTTTGTTGGCCAGATCCGTCGGTGCGCTGTCTTCGGGACGAATTTCAAGGTGACCGGGACGGAAATCCACCAAACGGACATCTTCCATTAAATGGTGGTACAGGCGGACATCCCGTGCCGATTGGGCCTGTTCGGCAATCGCCTCGAAACTTTCGATCACGATCAACGATGGGTCATTTCGCAGCGACGGAGGTGCCGGTTCGGGCGCATCCTCCGGCATCTCTTCCAGCGTCTCTTGCGGCATAGCCCGGGCGGAAGCTACAGCGCCGCCACTGCTAACAGGCACCGAAGAAGGGCCGGCAAGAGGTGTTGTGGAAACAGGCTCCGGCGATACGGATGCAGACTGCGCCGTTGATGCAGGTGTCGGTGCCGATGTAGCTGCTGGCGCTGCTGCGGGGCCAGGACCCTCCGCCCCAGTTACCTGACGCACGGCATCCGCCGGGCTTGGCAAATTGGTGGCATAGGCCAGGCGGATCAATATCATTTCCGCCGCCGCCAGGGCTGATGGTGCGCTGCGAACCTCCCCCAGGCCTTTTAGTAACATCTGCCAGGTTCTCGCCATGACCGGCATGGAAAGACCCTGGGCCAGGGCCTCGGCCCTTTGCCGCTCCACCTCCGATAGTGTCGGATCCGCAGCCGCTTCGGGTGCCACTTGCAAGCGGGTCAATAAATGCGTCAGTTCCAGCAGGTCGCGCAAGACCACCTCCGGATCCGCGCCCAGATCATATTGCTCCCGCAAATGCCCCAAGGCACCGGGCACATCGCCCTGCATCAAAGCTTCGAACAGGTCATAGATGCGCACCCGGTCAGCCAGGCCCAACATCTCGCGTACCTGTTGCGCCGTGATTTGACCGCCACAATGGGCAATGGCCTGATCCAATAAAGACAGACCATCCCGCACGGAGCCCTCAGCAGCACCCGCAATCAGGTTCAACGCCTCTACTTCCGCAGTGGCACCCTCGGCCTCTATGATGGCGGCGAAATGACCGCGCAAAAGTTCAGCCCCGACCCGGCGCAAATCGAAGCGCTGGCAGCGGGAGAGAACCGTAACCGGCAATTTGCGGATTTCCGTGGTGGCAAAGATGAATTTGACGTGGCTGGGTGGCTCTTCCAAGGTTTTCAACAACGCATTGAAGGCCGCCAGCGACAGCATGTGTACTTCATCGATAATGTAAATCTTGAAACGCGCCGAGGCGGGCAGATAACGCACACCATCAAGCAATTCGCGCATGTTATCGACGCCGGTACGTGATGCGGCATCCATTTCCAGGACGTCGACATGACGCGAATCGGCGATGGCCACGCAATTTTCACAAACCCCGCAAGGCTCGACCGTCGGGCCACCCTGACCATCCGCACCACTGCAATTCAAAGACCGGGCAATAATCCGCGCCGTCGTGGTTTTGCCGACCCCCCGCACCCCGGTCAGAATAAAGGCATGCGCAATACGGTCTTCCCGAATGGCATTGGTAATGGTGCGGACCAGGGCCTCCTGCCCCACCAATTGACTGAAATCCTGCGGTCGGTATTTGCGCGCCAGTACGCGATAGGCAGGATCATCCGGCCCAGCGTTTTTGGCAGCCACTGGCGTGGCGCTATCCATATCAATTTCGTTCATGGCTTCGCTGAACAGGCTAGCATGCTGGCGCGATTTGATAAATGGGATGGAACGATGAAAGTGCGGCGAAAATACGGAAAAAGTGAGGTGGAAGAACGACCAACGACCCGGACTAAACTTGTTACGGCTGCTTCCTTTCGGACCTGACCGGATTGGCAAGAAGCCCGTCCGTAGCCGCCCTTCCGCGCGCTTTATCCGCTTTTGCACCACGTTGTGCAAGTCTGGAGTTTGCATAAATACGCACTGATTTGCCCAAACTCCCCGCATGTGGCACCTTTCCCTGCAACAAATTTATACACACCAGAAAAAAGCGGACGGATTTATGGAGTTCATCAACACTTTCGCCGGCAGTCCCTTGAACAGAATGGGGAACGAGCGGCGCAATAATGACTGGTTGAAGCAGCAGATGGATGATCCCGACAGCTGTTTTCTGCCCTTGTGGCAATTGCGGGCGTTGATGATGCCGGGGGAGGAATTGCGGATCGGCTGGTGTCAGCGGCAAGACGTCCAACCCTTTATCAGTCAGGGCGCGACCACACTTTTGCTGGGACAGATCAATGGCCGCAGCCATTTTGCGGTGGATGTCTCCTCCGCCGGGTCCAAAAAGGCCGACGCGCCATTGCAGGACTATGGTAAATGGATCGATGTGCGCACAGCTGCTGCGTCATGCAATGGTGCGGACGCCGCCATTCTGGCGCAATCCCGCTCAATGCTGGATTGGCATGCCCGGCATGGTTTCTGCTCCGTCTGCGGTCAGCCGTCACGCATGGGCGAGGCGGGCTATTCGCGCACCTGTACAGACGAAGAATGCGGCTCAATGCATTTCCCCCGCACCGACCCGGTCACGATCATGTTGGTGCTGGATGGTGACAATTGCCTGCTGGGACGGCAAAAAATCTTTGCCCCGAACAGCTATTCCGCCCTGGCGGGTTTCATGGAGCCTGGCGAAACAATCGAAGAAACCGTGCGCCGTGAAGTTTTCGAAGAGGCCGGCATCAAGGTCGGCGATGTTCGTTATATTTTTTCCCAACCCTGGCCCTTCCCGTCATCGCTGATGATGGGTTGTTTCGCCACTGCGGAAACCACGGAGATCAACGTCGACACCAATGAATTGGAAGAGGCCCGCTGGTTTACCAGGGATCAGGTCCACGACATGGTCAACAGCTGGCAAAACCAGCAAAAACTCCGCATGCCCGCGCCCCT
>Ga0233428_1003572_pt1 | contig 13007 bp, 16 predicted proteins | sample SI_118_April2016_4_FD_179890 | JGI IMG/M metagenome (GOLD analysis project Ga0233428, IMG submission 179890) | Seawater microbial communities from Saanich Inlet, British Columbia, Canada - SI_118_April2016_120_MG | ecosystem: Environmental > Aquatic > Marine > Inlet | place: Canada: British... | reverse complement strand
CCCAGGCCAACAAGCAGCAGCATGATGATGGCTCCTGCGGGGCAAAAGGATTAGTCCTTAGACCCGCGTTCTTCGCCTTCGCCCTCGCCTTCGCCGCCTTCTGCACCTTCTTCACCTTCTTCGCCTTCGACGCCTTCTTCGCCCTCTTCGCCCTCTTCGCCTTCTTCTTCTTCAGGCTCGACGTTGATGGTCGGGGCGGCGATGGTGGCGACGGTAAAGTCACGGTCGGTGATGGTCAGCTCGACATCGTCGGGCAGTTTGATGGCGCTGATGTGAACACTGTCGCCGACTTCAAGACCCGTCAGATCGACAATCAGGCTTTCGGGAATGCTGTCGGGCGAGCACAAAAGTTCAATATCATGGCGAACGATGTTAAGCACACCGCCACCACGCAAGCCGGGGCATTCCTCTTCGTTTTCAAAAATCACGGCGACATCAATGTTGAGGCGTGTTTTGGCGCTGAAACGCATGAAATCGACGTGAATGGGCCGGTCAGTGACCGGGTGGAGCTGCAAATCACGGGGCAGGACGCGGTGTTTATTTCCACCTGCTTCAAGCTCATAGACGCGCGAGAAGAAGCCGGGGCCCCTTAACTGCATCATCAGTTCAACAGGTTCGAGGGAAATCATAACCGGGTCTTGTTTGTTGCCGTAGATAACGGCTGGCACCCGACCAGCCCTGCGTATGGCACGGGCTGCCCCCTTACCTGCCCGTTCGCGCAGCTCGACACTCATAGTAGCGGCTTGAGCCATTGGAATAGTCTCCTAAAAATCCGTTTCTAAATTGTCGACCTCCAGGGGTGTCGACGGTTTTGATTGCGCCTGAAAACAGGCACATCAAGGAGTGGCGTGTCTTTTAAAGGGATGTCAGCCAACAGTCAAACACTGAAAGCCGAAAATTAAGGGTTTTAGCGCACTGGGCCGACATCCAGGCCCTCACTCAAACAGGCTAGAGACCGAGCTTTCGTCACTGATGCGGCTGATCGCTTCGGCGATCAGCGGGGCGATGGTCAGTTGCTTGATGTTGTGGGAGATGCGAACCGCTTCGGTTCCCTGGATAGAATCGGTGATAACAAGACTATCCATCGGGGATGAGGAGACCCTGGCAACAGCACCGCCGGACAGAACCCCGTGGGTCACGTAAGAAGAGACCGATGAGGCGCCTTTAGCCTTCAACGCCACGGAGGCATTGCATAGGGTGCCCGCCGAATCGACGATATCATCGATCAGGATGCAGCGGCGGCCATCGACCTCGCCGATAATGTTCATGACTTCCGAAACACCGGCCTGTTCGCGCCGCTTATCAATAATCGCCAGGTCCGCATTCAGGCGCTTGGCCAACGATCTGGCGCGAACAACGCCGCCCACATCGGGTGAGACGATAACCAAATCTTCGCCGTTCATGGTGTCTGCAATATCCTTGGTCAGCACCGGGGCGGCGAACAGGTTATCGACGGGAATGTCGAAAAAGCCCTGAATCTGGCCCGCGTGCAGGTCCATGGTCAGCACCCTGTCGGCACCGGCGGTGGTGATCAGGTTGGCGACAAGTTTGGCTGAAATCGGCGTCCTGGGCCCGGATTTACGGTCCTGACGGGCGTAGCCAAAATAAGGAATGACGGCGGTAATGCGGCGCGCCGAGCCACGCCTGAGCGCGTCCAGTGCAACCAGAAGTTCCATCAGATTGTCATTGGCCGGGTATGATGTGGATTGAATGACGAAGACATCCTCGCCGCGCACGTTTTCCTGAATCTCGACAAAGATTTCCATATCCGAAAAACGGCGGACGCTGGCTTTCGTCAATGGCAGATTCAAATATGCAGAAATAGCTTCGGAAAGTGGCCTGTTTGAGTTGCAGGCAAGAATTTTCATCTTGGCGGTTCCCCCTGGGGCCTTAATCCAGATCTGGTCGCCGAATCACACGGCGGCATCATAAGAATCTGGTCGTCCAACCCGGAACAGGGCGAAATCTATCAGCGTCCCCAGCCCCTGTAAACGGGTATCTCACGTTCACCCCAAATTAACACTCAAATCTCCTGCAACCCATAACCACTATAGGTTACAGATGATTTGAATGGTGCTGCAAAGACGCAACGAACCTGTAAAAAATGTCTCGCGTGTCAATTTCTTGTCAATTTCGTGTAAGACGTATCAGCTTGTTCCTACTTCGTACTCATCCCATCCATCCTGGCAATGAATTCTCTAGCCCTACTATTGATCCATCCCGGACATTCTACGGTCTATTTTTGTGCACCCCATTCGCTAATTTGGTACTCTGTGAAACACCTTTAACTCTGACAGAAGACAGGAACAAAAATGGCTAATCACTCCGATGTCGATTATGGCCCGATTATACAGCTTTTGGGTTGCTGGAAAGGAGATCAGGGTACCGATATAGCCCCCGAACCTGATGGAGAGGAACACAACCCCTATTATGAGACGATAACATATGAAGACATCGGCGATCTGAGTAACGCCGAAGAACAAAAACTCGCCGCCGTCTACTACCGCCAGATAGTAAAGCGGAAATCAAATGACGAAGCCTTTCACGACCAAACGGGATATTGGATCTGGAACGCTGCAAATAAAACTGTCATGCATTCCTTTGTTATTCCACGCGCCGTCAGCGTTATTGCGGGTGGAGTATATTCGGACGAAACAGATGATGAAGGGCATATCGTTTTGGAATTATCAGCAAAACTTGGTGATCCGGAATGGGGAATTATTCAGTCGCCCTTTATGAGAAAAAAAGCATCATCCTTGGAATTTCGTCAAAAAATCACCGTTGGTAGCGGAAAGATGACTTATGCACAAACGACACTTGTCGATATTTACGGTAAGGTGTTTGAGCATACAGATAACAATGAATTGAGCCGCGTGTAAGCGGACATTAATCTGGAAAACGTCTGCTATGAGGCGGTAGAGGGGACCTCTTTCAAGGCTGGTGAAAAGGGCTGCTGTTGACCCAAACCGGAACTTTGTGAAGGTTTACGACAGGTGCTTTGTCACTGTATCAAGGAAGACGGGAACGCTTATCGGCTTGGCTATGTAGTCGTCACATCCCGCTTCAAGTATTTTGCTCTCATCGCCCTTCATAGCAAAAGCAGTTACGGCAACAACAGGTATGTGTTTGAGGTTGTTATCCGCCTTTAAATCGGCGGTAATTTCAAGACCAGAGCGTCCCGGTAGTTGGATGTCCATAATGATGAGGTCTGGGTTCTGATCTTTTGCAAGATCAACAGCATCACTCCCATCAACCGACTTGATCGTATCATAGCCATTGGATTTTAGAAGTTGATCGAACAACCGCATGTTCAATTCATTGTCTTCAACGATCAATATAGTCTTTGCCATGAGCGACCTTGTTCATTTTAAAATGATCGATCCGGAAGGATACATTGCCTTGTTATTTAATCCAAGGCTTCCAGATCTTTCCTAATATCCTGCTCCCTACCCTTGGCGGAAGACGTTATTTTAATATCCTCATTAAGGATATGATCGAACAGCCAGTTCTTCAAAAATTTACGAAGTTGATTTAGGTTTTCCAGATTCTGTTCGTTACCCCATTTTTTAGCTTGATCATTTACATCAACGATAAGTTCCCGATGAAGGTCACGATGTTTTTCAAACCGCCTGTAAACGGGATTCAGGGTTGTTGGCCAAGGAAAGGTGATTTTTATTCAGGCGGTGGTGGGGCACGCCCCGGAATCCGCTGTAAATCGGGTGCCGGTGGTGGCGTTCCCTGCTGGCCGACCGATGAAGGCGTCGCCCGTTTATTGTCTGCGCCGAGAATCCGTTCGATCCCGATGAGCGCGGCAGCGGCGACGTTTTCGGCCTGCCCTGCCCAAGGACCGTTCAGGCTCCCCGCTGGCACGACATTTTCCTGGGTCGCCCGGCCAACCTCGAAACCATCCATGGTCAGGACTCGCCAGACAATCAGTATCTTGTCCTGATTTGTCTGCAGGGATTGGATGCCGACCTGACCCGAAAGCATCAAGCTGGCCTGACGTTTATCCTCGGTAATCGAAACATCGGCCTCGCGCAGGGCGCTGACAATAGCCTGCCGCAGGGCGTCGTTGCCATCGCCGGGCGCACCGCTCACCGGACCCACCAGAATTCCCGCCCCTAGCAACAACACCGGCAGTGGGTCTTCCACATCATCAATGATCATCGCCGCCAACGGCTTGGCCGCACCGTTGCCGACGGCCCGGATAATTCGCGGGTCACCGTATTCCCATTTCCAACGCGCCCCGCGCACGCCCTGGGTATAATCGCCGACGCTATCGCCCTTAAGATCAACAAGGGTCCAGTGGATCAGCATGACAAAGGGAACCCGGGCGTCATCCCAATTGGCTTTTGCCTCGCCTTTAAGCACATAACGGCTGATCTCATTGTCCTTGATAGAGGTCTTCACACCGTGCTCGATGAGGCCAGCGGCGACGGCGCTGGACAGCAATTTGGCCATTGGCAGGGCCGGCCCCTGAACCAGTTCAACACGCACATCGGTCATCTTGGCGACCTCAACCCGCGCTTCAAGGGGCTCGAAGGTCAACGGGACTTCGCTCGGCGTACAGGCCGCCAGCATCAACACCAACAGGGGCAAAATCAGACGCATCGCCTACCCCGCAACACACATGACAAGCATGAAAACGACAGGAACCAGCAACATGAACAACAGGTAGGGCATGTTGGTTTACTTCCTGATCATGTCCAGCGAGGACCGGGAAAGGCGTTCCGGCGTCGTATCAGTGACCCGCACGGTTTCGCCAAGGGTCATCGCCACACCGGCGTCGCTGTCGAAAATAATCATGTGCAGAAAGAAGACCATGTCCGGGGCGGCAAGCACCGGATTGCCATGATAAAGCATCGGCCAGTCCATCCAGTTGGGGGCAAAGGTGGTGCCCAGCGAATAACCACAGGCATTGAGCCTATGGGCTGCCAGACCATGCCGGTCAAGAACCGTGGCGTGGGCATCGAAAGCCTCGCCGACAGGGCGACCGGGAACCAGCGCCGCGGTGACCGCTTCAAGGGCCTCGCGGGCCGCGTCATACAACGCCAGTTGTCGATCCGGCGGCGGCCCGATGCTAATCGTCCGGATCATGCAGGCGTGATAATGACGATACACCCCGGCCCACTCCAGGGTCAGCTGGTCGGCAGGGTCGAGATGCCTTCTGCCGGTGAAATAACGACACAGCAGGGCGTCCGGGCCTGAGCCAATAATGGTTTCATTGGCCGGGTCATCGCCGCCGCCACGAAACACGGCGGATTGCATGGCCGCCAGTATATCGCCTTCAAAAGCGCCGGGACCGGCAAGCGCTACCGCCGCGTCCAGGGCGTCATCGGCCAGTTCCGCAGCCCGACGCACATAGGCGATCTCTGCCGGACTTTTGACCAGCCGCAGGCGAGTGACCAGGTCGGAGGCATTCTCCAAAGTGCAGAAGCCGTCCAGGGCGGCGCTCAGCTTTTGACCGTTCAGGGCGGTCAGCCCGTAGGAATCCCACTCGACGCCCAGCCGCTTGCCCTTCAGGCCGTGGCCATCAAGTATCTGCGCCAGTTCCCGGGCCGGGTCAGCGTCAGGGCCATCGACCCAGATACGGATATCTTCAATGACAGAGGTATGACGGGCCTGACGCAAATCCGCCGCTCGGGTCAGCAGGGTCATGGCCCCGTCGGCGCTTAACAAAAGGCACTGAAAATAGACATAACCGAAGGTGTCGTAGCCGCTCAGATAGAACATGCTTTCCTGACGGAAAATCAGCAAACCGTCGAGACCGCGCTCAGCCATTTCGGCGCACGTCCGCTTGCGGCGTTCGGCCAGTTCCTGTTCGCTGAAATGCAGGGCCACGGATTCAGTCCTCTATCACTATCGCTGACAACAGCCGACCATAATCCTTTTCGCCGTTCAAGGTACAGCGGCGGTAACTGTAGAAGCGTTCAGGATCGGCGCAGGTATCGACGTTTAGCGCCGTCACCGAAGCCAGCCCCTGCCTCGACAAGCGCCGTTCGATATAGCCCGAAAGATCAAACTGAAAGTGGCCGGGCCGCTTCGAGGCCTTGAAAAAATCATCATGGGCGGCATCCTCGTCCATAAAATCCTGATAGAACTCAGGTCCCACTTCATAAGACGCCTGAGCGATGCAGGGGCCGATAGCGACGTCAATATTTGAAAGCGTGCCACCCATGGCAATCATTTCATCAATGCAGGCTTCGACAACCCCTGCCCTGGCCCCGCGCCAACCGGCATGGGCGGCGCCGATGATGCCGGCGGTCCGATCAGCAAACAATACCGGTGCGCAATCGGCGGTCAGAATGCCCAGCACCATACCGCTCTCGCCTGTGACCATGGCGTCGACCTGCGGCGCATCCTCGGGTGCCCAGGCTCGCGTCACCCTGACCACCTTGGCCGAATGAACCTGATAGGCGGTCACAAGATCGCAGCCCTGGACGCCCAGCCGGGCAACAGCAAGACGACGGTTCTCGGCAACACTTTCAGGACTGTCATCGGAACCAAAACCACAATTCAGCCCGTCCATATCACCAACACCATCGGCACTGACGCCACCCTGACGGGTGAAAAAACCATGCCGGACGCCGTTTAAATTTGATGCAGTCAACATGACGCTATTATGCTTTTTTTGTGGTCACCAGGGGAAGAGATGCATCGACCCATCAAGAAGCAGCTATCAACTTTCGGATTCATCAAGCGCATCGGCCATGAATGTAAATGCCGCGATCCAGCCACCGCCAATACCGCGACGAGCATCCTCGCTTCGAACTGCCGAATGAACAAGGCGGACATATGTGCCCTTTCCTTTCGGCGTAAACTCCACTTCGACCCGCGAATCTGGCGTTACTTCACACTTTCCGTTTGCGTACCGGATCACATGAGACCATGAAAAAACGAGTTTTTCGCTGGGCTGAATGTCATGATACAGACCCTCGAAACAAATCGACTTGTCATCGTCCTTTGACTTCAGAAAACTCCACCCGCCCCCCGGACGCAGATCAATCGTCGCGGAAAAAAGCGAATTTGGCGCCATTCCAAACCATTTCACGACGATCTTCGGATCAGTCCACGCTTTAAAAACCTTTGCCGGGGTTGCGGCAAAATAACCCTCGACAACAATCGGGTCATCGCCGGGTTCGGATTTAATCAACTCCATTGTCAATCTCCCTCAGTTACCAAATATTGAGCAAGATTGTCAAATTGGTGGGTCCAAAATTCCTGATAATCAGTTAGCCAGTCAGTTGCCTGTTTCATAGGTTCCGCAACGAGGCGGCAATGGCGGGTGCGGCCGCGTTTTTCAATAATCAGCAAGCCCGCATCACTGAGCACACGCACATGTTTGGAAACCGCTGTTTGTGACATGTTGAAGGGCTCTGCCAGATCAGAAAGTCTGGTTTCCCCCTGCATGAGTTGCCCTAAAATGGCACGCCGCGTGCCATCACTGAGCGCCGCAAAGGTTGTATCGAGGTTTTCCATGTAAAATCCGTTATTAGTGAACTATTTGGTTGACTATGTGTCTCTCAGATTATAGTAAACCAAATAGTTAAGTTTCGAAAGCCTGAACGACTGACAAACAACATATTGATAACAGGAGAAATTATTATGTCTAACTACATCTATGCCTTTCACGGGGGGAAAATTCCTGAGAGTCCCGAGGAGGGGGCCAAACTTATGGCGAGATGGGAAACCTGGATGGCTGGCCTAGGCGGTGCCTTGGCCAACCCCGGCGCGCCTTTAGGATTATCCAAGACCGTTAGCGCCGGTGCTGTTACGGACGATGGCGGGTCCAATCCCTTGTCGGGATATACAATTGTGAAAGCTGACAGCATGAACGATGCCCTGGAGAAGACAAAAGGCTGCCCACACCTTGAACACGGCACGATTGAGGTCGCAGAAGAGATGCAAATATGATTTCCGACAACAAACAAGGACTTCTGCTACGTTCGGCGCAGCTATCAAGACTTTAAAGCGTCTTGCAACCAAAATTGAAATTCGGAGGAAAGTATCATGCCAAACTACATCATCGCCTATCAAGGGGGAAGTAAGCCTGAAAGTCCCGAAGAGGGTGCCAAACATATGGCGAAATGGAAAGCTTGGGTCGATGCCCTTGGCGATGCCGCAGTCAACCCCGGCACTCCCTTGGGGAAAACCAGGATTGTAAGCACCGCAGGTGTGTCCGAAGATGGCGGCCCAAATGCCATGTCGGGGTTTTAACCGTCAAGGCCGACAATATCGATGCGGCTCTTGAAATGGCCAAGGATTGCCCGTTTCTTGAAACCGGGGGCACACTTGAGGTCGCCGAGATGATGGAAATGTAGTCACCAACACCGTGATCCGGTCAATGTGGACGCAAAAATAACGTCGTTAATTTTCCCTATTCAAATCCTGGCGGTGGCGGGGCCTCAAGGCCGGTCACCGCCATGACCTTGAACAGGTCGCCCATTTCTTCCGGATCGACCAGCCTTTGCAAGGCCCGGGCGATGTCCTCGGCTTGTTCAGATGTGGCGTTTTCACGCAGGGTTTCGGCCCTCTCAATAATCCCAAGGGTAGTCAGGAAATTCCCTTGCGTAACCGGCCCCAGGGCCCGCGCGCCGGAGGCAAATACGCGCTGGGCCAGCGCCCCGAAATCCACATGAGCCGTCAGGTCGGCGGTGCCCGGATCAACCAGCGGATCGTGGAAATTGTGACTTTTTACCGCTTGCAAGGTTTCACCTGGCGCGCTTTGACCATGGCCATAATCGACAAACAGGGCGGCGCCGCCGTGATCGGCAATCCGGCGGGCGATGTCTTCGCTAATGTCAAGGGCCGCCGGGCAGACCTCGACCATGACATCGGCCGGCGCATCGATCAGTCCGGGCGGTAATTCCGGCGTATCGAAAGGCGGCAGCAGGACAAAACACAAACCATCGCCATCGGGCTTGATATCGACCATGCGCGGGCACCAGAAATCCCCGGCGTGGAAATACTGCTCGATGGGCAGGGCGTCGAAGAATTCATTGGCGATGACAATCAGGGGGCCTTCGGGCACATCGGTAAAAGCGCGATGCCAAACCACATCCCTGCCCTCAAGTTTTTGCTGCTGGATTTCCTGCAACGCCGGACTGGTTTCAACCAGATGAACCTCAATGGCATCACTAAAGCCATCAACCAGCGGTGCGGCGCGCAGCATATCGGCCATCAGGGTTCCCCTGCCCGGCCCCAACTCGACCAGGTTGATGGTCGTGGCGCTGCCCGCCGTCATCCAGGCGACACCGGCCCACAGTCCAAGCAGTTCACCGAACATCTGCGAGACTTCCGGCGCGGTGACAAAATCACCGCTGACCCCGAAAGGATCACCGCGCATATAATAGCCGTACTCGGGATGGGCAAGCGCCTGCTCCATGTACTCTGCAATGGTTAAGGGTCCGGTTCCCCTTATTCGTTCAATAAGGATTTCTTCCAGCGACATAGAGTCTCTCAACTTTCTTTTTTAGCCCGGGTTATCAGGTAAAGGCCGCCCAAAATCATTGGTATGGACAACCACTGCCCCATGGTCAGTCCGGCGGCGAGGAAGCCCAGGTGGGCGTCTGGCTGGCGGAACAATTCAACAAAGGCCCGCGCCAGCGCGTAGCCGATCAAAAAAACACCGGTCAAAACGCCGGGGCGATTGCGAATGTTTTCATTTTTTGACAACAGATAAAGCAGACAAAACAGCACCAGCCCTTCAAGAAAGGCTTCATATAACTGGCTGGGATGGCGCGGCGCCTCCCCACCACGGGGGAAGACCATGGCCCACGGCACGTCAGAGACCCTGCCGAACAATTCACCGTTGATAAAATTGGCCAGCCTGCCCAGCATCAAGCCAACCGGTGTCGCACAGGCGACGATATCGGCGAAACGAAGCGCCGGAATATGACGCCGTTTAACAAAAATCAATCCGGAGACAATGACCCCCAACACACCGCCATGAAAAGACATGCCGCCTTTCCAGATTTGCAGGGCCGCCAGCGGGTTATCTGCGTAATAGTCGAAATTGTAAAACAGCGTATAGCCAACCCGGCCACCCAGAACAACGCCCAGCGTGGCCCAGATCAGAAAGTCATCAACGGCTTCCCGGCTGGCCACTTGCGGGGAAAGGGCTGCAAGACGGATCATGTAGCGCCAGGCGAACAACAGGCCGCCGATATAGGCCAGCGAATACCAGCGAATGGCGAGGGGCCCGACCTGAAAAATAATCGGGTCGATGCTGGGATAGGGAATGGCGAGAAGGCTCATCGGTAACGGTCTGCAGTGCTTAAATAATCACCAACATAAGATCCGATACCATCCTCAAGCGAGGTGAAAGGCTTCTCATACCCGGCAGCCCTGAGGCGGCTCATATCGGCCTGCGTAAAATACTGGTACTTGTCGCGAATCTCTTCGGGCGTCGGCACAAATTTGATAGCCGGCTCTTTGCCCATGGCTTTGTATACAGCGCTGACAAGATCATGGAAGGAGCGCGCCTGACCGGTACCGCAATTGAACAGTCCGCTAACATCCGGATTTTCCAGCAGCCAAATAACAATATCGACACAGTCACCGATCCAGACAAAATCCCGAAGCTGGCCACCGTCGGCGTAGTCGGGATGGTGGGATTTGAACAACGTCGCCGTTTTCCCGGCGCTTGCGTCGGTGAAGACTTTCGAGGCGACGCTTTGCATGGAACCCTTGTGGTATTCGTTGGGGCCATAAACATTGAAGAACTTGAGCCCGGCCCATTGCGGCGGGGTTGGCTCTTCGGCATCAATCATCCGCATCACCCGGCGGTCAAAAAGCTGTTTGCTCCACCCGTAAGGATTAAGCGGCCTTAGTTTAGCCAGGGCGTCGCGGGCAGGATCATCAACAAAGCCGTTGGCGCCGTCCCCGTATGTCGCCGCTGATGAAGCATAGATAAACGGCACATGATGGCGGGTGCACCAGTTCCACAGGTCAATGGACAGTTTGAAGTTGTTTCTGAAAATCAAGTCGACATCGGTTTCCGTGGTCGCGGAAATTGCGCCCATGTTGATGACGCCCTTGATGCCGTATTCATTACCGCCCAGATATTCAAACAATTCTTCGGGAGGGATAATATTGGTCAGGTCGCGTTTGGCTACATTGCGCCACTTATCGTCCTGGCCAAGCCAGTCGCTGACGACGACCTTGCCATGGCCGCGCTCTTCGATGGCGGCGGCGATGTTGGAGCCGATGAAACCTGCCCCGCCCGTTACCACGTACATGGACTATCCTTAATCATTAAAGTTATCTGGCTGGGTTAAGTTTATAAAGCCAGCGACAACGCTGAGCAAGCGGTGAGGCGTTGCTAACGCACCGGCCAAGGGCCATAATAGTCGCCTTAAAACTTCGGAGAGAGAGCCATGCAGACTTCCAACCGTATTCTCGATGACCTGGCGAAAGTCGCAGGTGGCGCCGCGTCAACCATTGCCGGTGTGAAATCCGAAGCCGAAAACCTGATCCGCCAGCAGCTGCAACGTCTGCTTGCCGATGCCGATCTGGTCAGTCGCGAGGAATTTGAAGTCGTCAAAGCCTTGGCTACCAAGGCCCGCACGGAACAGGAAAAGCTGACAGCCCGGGTCAAAAAGCTGGAAGCCAAGCTGGTGGCAAAGAAACCCGCCGCTAAAAAATCCAAACCAGCCAAAGCAAAGAAAACCAAAAAGGCTTAAGGTCGGTCAACCCAATGGGTAAGGCTGACTGTCTTATCCACAATAAATATTCCCTTTAAGCAATTCGGTCCTTGCGTCCGGACTCCCCTATTGGCTAGGCTATACCTAGTGGTGTACGGGGGGTCAATCCACCATATATCGGGTTTCATCCCATATTTTGTGGTTTAGCTTCCCTAAAGCGCTATTTCGACCGCCCGAGACAGCAATGGGAGACCGATCATGAACAACCTCAACATTGCCCAAACCAAGCAGTCCTCACACCCGCTGGATATTATTGAACGAATCGTTGACGACAACGACTGGATTTCCGATCGCCGCAGCGATCAGGAAATGGCCGTTCAGGTGCCCGGGCACTGGTGTGATTATTCCATGTTCTTTGCCTGGAACGACGCTGCCGACGCCATCCACTTCACCTGCGCCTTCGACATGCGGGTACCCCCCGAATGCCGGGGCAAGGTCCATGAATTGCTGGTCATGATTAACGAAAAGCTGTGGCTCGGCCATTTCGGCGTCTGGGATGAAGAGGGCCTGCCCATGTATCGTCACGCCCTGCCCCTGCGTGGCACCGGCGGTCCCAGTCAGGGCCAGATGGAAGACATGGTCGAAACGGCACTGATGGAATGCGAACGGTTTTACCCGGCTTTCCAGTACGTGATCTGGGGCGGCAAAAGCGCCATTGATTCCATCTCTGCGGCCATGGTCGATACCGTCGGCGAAGCCTGATCATGACTGTCAACTTGTTGTTGGCCGGTTGTGGCAAGATGGGCGGTGCGATGCTCGCCGGTTGGCTCGACAAAGGCTTCGAGGCCAACGCCATTACCGTCGTCGAACCCAATGAGGACACCGCAAACGATTTGCGGCAAAGATACGGTGTCGCCACCGTCGCCAGCCCCGATGACCTGGACTTCAATGCCAATCCCCATGTCGTAATTATTGCCGTCAAACCACAGGTCATGGATGATGTCGCCCCTGCCTACGCCCGCTTTGCAGGATCAGGCGTGGTTTACCTGTCCATCGCCGCTGGCAAGACCATTGGTTATTTTGAAGAAAAGCTTGGGGACACCGCCGCCATCGTCCGCGCCATGCCCAACACCCCTGCCGCCGTCGGTCGGGGAATTACCGTGTGCTGCGCCAATGGCCATGTGACGAACGATCAGATTTCCCTGTGCGGTGATTTGTTGAGCACGGTCGGCGAAGTTGCCTGGGTTGATGATGAAGATCACATCGATATCGTCACCGCAGTATCAGGCGGGGGCCCCGCTTATGTGTTCCTGCTGGCTGAATGTTTGGGGCGGGCCGGCATCAACGCCGGTCTGCCGGAAG
>Ga0233428_1003557_pt1 | contig 13044 bp, 10 predicted proteins | sample SI_118_April2016_4_FD_179890 | JGI IMG/M metagenome (GOLD analysis project Ga0233428, IMG submission 179890) | Seawater microbial communities from Saanich Inlet, British Columbia, Canada - SI_118_April2016_120_MG | ecosystem: Environmental > Aquatic > Marine > Inlet | place: Canada: British... | reverse complement strand
GGCGGTTGTTGGCTGATGCAGGATACGGGCCAAGGCCGGTTACCAACGTGGTGATGATGGGTATGGGCGAGCCGCTACTGAACTACGATGCAGTGGTCAGCGCGATACGTTTGATGCTGGACGATCTGTCGTTTGGACTATCGCGTCGGCGTGTCACCCTGAGCACAGCAGGGGTCGTGCCGGCAATAGATCGTTTGGCCAAAGATTGCCCGGTCAGTCTTGCGGTCTCCTTACACGCGGTGGAAGATGATATTCGCGACCAGTTGGTACCACTGAATCGTAAATATCCTATCGACCAACTTTTGGGCGCTTGCCGACGTTTCCTGAATAACGACAGCCGGCGACGGATCACTTTTGAATACGTTATGCTGGATGGAATAAACGACTCGACCGATCATGCCCGAAAATTGGTCCACCTGCTGCGAGATATTCCCGCGAAAGTGAATCTTATACCGTTCAATTCGGTTGAGGGTATTGCGTACGATTGTTCCCCCAAGTTGGTTATCGATCGATTTCGCGAGGAAGTTTTGGCGGGCGGATTGATGACAATTACTCGTCGCACCAGAGGCGCCGATATTGCTGCTGCCTGTGGGCAGTTGGCAGGCGAAGTTCGTGATCGCACCAGCCGTAGCGCGCGATACGCCTTAGGCGGTGATAGCAGATGAGGTTGGTGGCAGTATTTTTTGGACTGATGATGCTGGCCGGTTGCGCCGCTGTGCAGGACAACCCACCGGGTTGGGATGACAGCCAGCGAGTCGAGTTGTATACGCGTCTTGGTCTGGGTTACTTGAAACAAGACCGCCTCTCGGCTTCACTTGAGGCCCTGGAGGAAGCGCTGGCTATTGCGCCACAAAACTCGGCGGCAAATCATGCCATGGCGTTGCTGAGATTTAAACTGGGTGACCCAGCACAGGCGCGCCGACGGTTTAGAATCTCTCTGGCTAGTGACCCTGGTAATTTCGGCGCTCGCAATGATTTTGGCACCGTTCTTTGCGAGTTAGGCGCTTGGGCGGATGGGATTCAGCAGTTTCGAGCGGCCTTGGATGACCCCTTCAATACGGCTGTGTATCGCAGTCAGTTTGGCCTCGGCCTTTGCTTGATGGGGGTGTCAGACCTGATTGGAGCGCAAGACCAGTTTCGCGCGGCGCTCGTATCACGGCCGAATAGCAGCGCGATTTTGTACCAGTGTGCTGTCGTAAGCTTTAATTTGGGCGAAAACCTCTCTGCAAGGGCTTTTCTCGAGCGCTATTTCGGTACGGGCCCGGCGTCAGCCGACAGCCTGCTGCTTGGGGTTCGTAATGAACAAAAACTCGGAGCCAAGGACCTGGTAGTGCAGTATGCATCTAAACTACGCTCAGATTATCCAGCGAGCGAGCAGGTGGAAGAACTAAGGGCGTTCATGGTTGGCGGATCGAATGACTGACAAAGGTGCTCAATCCAGCCCTGGAGCGATACTGCGTGGCGCTCGAGAGCTCTACGACTGGAGCATCGAGGATGTTGCGGCTGACTTAAACCTTCTGCCCGACATGGTCCGCGCGTTGGAGGCCGACGACTACAGCAACACCGCTGGTTGGACCTACGCAGTTGGCTATCTTCGAAGTTATGCACGCCTTGCTGGTGTCAGCATAGAACAGGCGATCGCTGACTACCAAGCAGATCTGCCACCAAAAGAAGATGGCCCCGGTACCATGACCGAACACACTAAGGGTCGATACCAACCTGTTGCGATTCATTACCGGTGGGTAGTCACAATCTTTGTGCTGCTGTTGGTGGTTGGTGGCTTATATGGTGCCTACCTGAATCGTTCGACTGATGTCGAGCGCGGCCGCGTAGACCTCGCCGGCGTTAGTCGCAATGATCCTGTGTCAACGCTAGGGCAAGGCAGCTCTACTGGACAAACTGATCCCGCCAAGCCAGCGAAGGCTGATTTGGCAGTTGTCCTTGGACAAGCAGAAGAAGGCTCGTCGAAGGTCGATAGTACGTTGGAGACTTCTGGCAGCGGGTCTGAGGGCAAACTAGTAGCAACAATCGGCGAATCGCACAGAACTGAATTGACGGCGAAACCAGTAGTCGGCGATATGGTCGGCGTAGCGACCCAATCCGACCAGGTTGAAGCGCAGGGCGCACTTTCATCCGAGCCCAAGTCTGGACAGAAAACCCAACCCAAGGTTGAGTCAAAGCCCAAGGCCAAACCCAAGGCCAAACCCAAGGCCAAACCCAAGGCCCAAACACCGACACTCGCTGCCAAAACGAAACCTAGCGTGCCCGCGATTCCTCGAGCAACTCTTGAGCCTCAAGTAGCAGACCGTTTTGTCACTACGGAGTTTTCCACCAGTATGGCGTCAGCCGCCCAGCCTGGTGGAGCGGACAACGCTTCGGTGAATCATCCGGTTTCGTCAGATACACGCCAGCTGACGGTTCGAGTCAAAGAAAGCACTCATATCGTCGTGTGGGATCGTGATGATCAGACCCTGTTTCGCCGGTACGTCGAGTCTGGCAAAGTAATTACGCTGGCTGGCAAACCGCCGTTCACCCTGCAGGTAAGTTATCCTGAAGGCGCGAGTGTTATTTACCGTGGTCGCGAACTTGCAATCCCGGTCCCTAAATCGGGCCGCAACGCCAAAGTTATTGTTGGGCGCTAGCGCAATGGCCTTTGGAGATAATGTGCGCTCCGTGCGCGGGATGAATGATTTATTGCCCCCTCAGACGGCTCGCTGGCAGCGGGTCGAAGCCGTGTTGCGGGAAGTTGCAGGGCGTTATGGTTACCAGGAGATTCGCACGCCGGTAATTGAGCGCTCCGATCTTTTTTATCGGTCTATCGGCGAGCAGACCGATATTGTTGAAAAGGAGATGTACACCTTTACCGACAATAACGGCGATAGCCTGACCCTGCGCCCGGAGGCAACAGCGAGCTGTGTGCGCGCCGGCAACGAGCACGGTTTGTTGCATAACCAGACTCAACGTTTTTGGTATACCGGCCCCATGTTTCGCCATGAGCGTCCCCAAAAAGGCCGCTACCGCCAGTTTCATCAGTTTGGCGTCGAAGCCTTGGGATGGCCCGGGCCCGATATAGATGCCGAGATTATTGCCCTTGGCGAAAGACTATGGCGCACCTTGGGGATTTCTGGCGTTAGCTTGGAGATCAATACGCTGGGGTCCGCCTCCGCACGTGCAGCATTCCGAGACGCCTTGCGTGACTACCTGGTAGCCCACGTGGACGCTCTTGACAGTGACAGCCAACGACGCCTGCAACGAAATCCTTTGCGTATATTAGACAGCAAGGATAAGGGCACCCAGGCGACGCTTGCGGGTGCACCCGACTTGATGGACTTTCTGAGCGATCCTGAACTGGCCGAGTTTTCTCGACTTCAAGATCTGTTGATTGCAGCAAAAATCGACTTCAAAGTTAATAGCCGCCTGGTTCGGGGGCTCGATTACTATACCGGCGTTGTTTTTGAGTGGGTTACGGATCAGCTCGGCGCTCAAAGCGCCGTTTGTGCAGGCGGGCGTTACGACACTCTGGTTGAGCAACTTGGTGGTACTCCAACCCCAGCAGCTGGATTTGCCTGCGGCCTTGAGCGCCTGATTGATCTGGTGGCGCTTAGTGAGGTTGATTTGTCCAGAGTGAGAGCTGAGGTCTTTCTTGTGCTTGTGGCGGCAGGCGCTGAGGAGTTGGGTGTGAGTTACGGCGAGCAACTGCGAGATGCGGGCCTCGACGTGCTGTCCAACTGTGGCCAGGGAAGCCTCAAGAAACAGATGCGCCGTGCCGATGCAAGCGGCGCGTTTGTGGCAGTGATAGTAGGGGATGATGAGCGCAGCCAGGGAACTGTCAGTATCAAGCCTTTACGCAGCCAGGGCCAGCAGATGAGCGTGCCAGCACACGCCCTGGTAGAAGAAGTCCAAAAGATCCTCGGGAATGATTCACAATAACTGGTATTTGACATGACAGATGAGCAGCAGGGCCCACAGATGCACTTTGCCCAGGATGATGAGACCGAAAAACTAAAACAGTGGTGGAAACGTAACGGCACCGGCATTGTTGCCGGAATCGTAATCGGCGTGGGCGGTGTCAGCGGTATCCAGGGATGGCGCATGTACCAGGACTATCAGGCGGGACAGGCCTCGATGTACTACCAACAGATGCTCGTTGCGGTCGCTAAAGAAGATAATGAGACCGTGGTTCGAGCCGCAGATACACTGGTAGCGAGCCACTCCGAAAGCGGTTATGCCGATATTGCTCGTCTCATGCTTGCCCGACTGGCGGCTGACGCTGGCGATCATGGCCAGGCTGAGGCGGCGCTTGAGGATTTGCTTTCGGTAACAAAAGATCCTGCGATGCGCCATACCGCGCGGATCCGTCTCGCGGTACTCGCACTACAAGCGGGAAAGCCTGATCGTATTAAAACCCTTGCGGCTGAAGGGGAGAACGGGGGCTTTGCTTCCCAATATCAGGAGCTGCTTGGCGACGCCCTGGCTGAGGTAGGTGACTGGGAACAAGCGCAGCAGGCTTATCAGGCGGCATTGGCTACGATGGCTTCGGACTCGCCGGCTGGACAACTGCTGAATGCAAAGTTGAATATGACCCGGCAAGGTGCTGACACTCTATGAGTTTTACCCGCCTTGCCGTTATGGTGCTGGCATTTGTTCTAGGGGGATGCGGCTCTGGGGCTGTGCACTTTATGCGCGAGGGTGTGCCCGCAGGAAGTGTGCCTCGAGTTGAACAGCAGATTGGTCTTCAAAAGTCCTGGCGAAAGGATATAGGCGCTGGGTATACCAACAACAGCTTCTTGCTAATACCGTATGTGGGTGCAGGGCAGGTTTATGCCGCCGAGCCTAAGGGTGGAGTGGTTGCTCTGGATATAAAAACTGGCAAGCTGTTGTGGCGACGTGATATTGGAGAGACTCTGGCCGCTGGGGTTGGTGTGGGCGGGGCGACCGTGGTTGTGGTGACCAGGGAAGGGGAAGTGTTTGGGCTCGGCGCAGCAGATGGCTTGGTGCTGTGGCGGCAGAAGATTGGAAGCGAAGTATTAGCACGGCCCGTGGTATCCGGTGACAGGGTTTTACTCCGCTCGGGCGATGGCCAGGTGATTGGACTATCGCTGTCGTCCGGTGAGGTCGTCTGGCGGGTTCGTCGGGCGGTACCAACCTTAAGTGTCCGCGGACTTTCAGCCCCTTTGATTGTTGAGGGTGTTGCTGTGGTCGGCTTTGCCAGTGGACGGCTCTCGGGTATTGACCCGGAAACCGGCCGTGAACTTTGGAACGTACCGATATCGCGCCCGTCGGGTAGCAACGAGATTGATCGGTTGGTTGATATCGATACGGATCCCTACCGGATCGGTGACTTGTTGTTCGTCGCAGCCTACCAGTCACGAATCACGGCGTTGTCGCTGCAGACTCAACGCATACAATGGCAGGCGGCCCTTTCGACCGTGCAGTCGCTTGGATCCGCCGGTCAACTGTTGCTGGTGACCGCAGATGATGGCTCGGTGGCTGGAATCACTGTCGGTACCGGAAAAGTTGAGTGGACCCTAGACAAAATTCGCGGGCGCGGGGTAACGGCTCCGCTGGGACTGGGCGATTCAACGAAGGCCGTAGTCGGGGATTATGAAGGATACCTCTACCTGATTGACACGGCGTCGGGGGAGTTGTTGGGGTATAAAAAAGGGCGTGGCGGGGCAGTCATGGGGATATTTGCCGTCGACGGGGATGGGAACTTTCTAACGCTGTCAGAAAATGGCGCGCTAACTGCCTGGTCTGTGCGCGGTTGACCCGCCTGGTAACCGGTACCAGTCCAGCGCCTAGGCCGTAGAACAATGATTCCGGTAGTTGCACTTGTTGGGCGTCCCAACGTAGGTAAATCGACCCTTTTTAACCGGTTGACTCGCTCGCGCCAGGCATTGGTAGATGATCAGCCCGGGGTGACCCGCGACAGGCTTTACGGAGAGGTTTGGCGGGGCTCGCAAAAAGTGCTCGCTGTAGATACCGGTGGTCTGTCGGACGAGGCGGGCGAACTGAGTAATGCGGTAAGGCAACAGGTTGACCAGGCTCTTGACGAAGCCGATGCCGTAGTCTTTATCGTTGACGCACGAGATGGTTTGACCCACCAGGATACCGCAATAGGTGCCGATCTGCGAAAGGGCGGCAGTCCGGTGTTTGTGGCGGTGAACAAGGCTGAAGGGCTTGATGGCGCGACGATTGGGGCCGAATACTTCGAGCTGGCGTTAGGAGCACCCTTGGTGATTTCCGCCCGAACTGGGCAGGGCGTTGAGGAGTTATTGGGTCAGGTGCTTGCGAGGTTTCCTGCGTCGGAGGAGGACGCTGTTGACAATGGTCGGCGGGTCGCAGTGGTGGGTAGGCCTAACGTAGGCAAGTCAACGCTAGTCAATGCACTGGTTGGCGAGCCTCGATTGATCGTTGCGGACTCGCCTGGGACAACGCGGGACAGCGTCCAGGTGCCAATGGATCGTTATGGGCAGCGTATGGTGCTGGTAGATACGGCAGGGGTTCGGCGTAAGTCCCGAGTCCACGAGACCCTCGAGAAATTTTCAGTGGTGAAAACATTGCAAGCGCTTGCCACTGCTGATGCGGCATTGCTCGTGCTGGATGCGAGAGCGGGTCTCAGTGATCAGGATTCGGCAATTGCCGGAATCATTGTCGATAGCGGACGGTCTATCGTGGTGGCCGTCAATAAGTGGGATGGATTAGAGCGCAGGGATCGCAACCAGATTCGCCGCGATTTGACCCGACGTCTGGACTTTTTACCTGAACATGAGTCATTGTTTATCTCGGCGTTGCACGGTTCTGGGATCGGTGATTTGATCGGCGCGCTGCAAAGGGCGCAAGGGAGCGCTCTGGCAGAACTTGGAACCGGAGCACTGAACCGCGCCCTGGCTAGTGCCTTGGAACATCATTCGCCGCCGATGATTAACAATCGTACAGTCAAGCCGAAGTATGCCCATCAGGGGGGGCGCAACCCGCCGATCGTGGTCTTGCACGGTAATTTACTGCACAAGCTTCCCGCAAGCTACCTGCGTTATCTGGGTCGCAGCCTTGCCAAGACTTTCCGTTTGATTGGAACCCAGATCCGGTTTGAGTTACGCAAAGCAGGCAACCCTTACTCTGGTAGAGCGAGCCATCATCGCCGAAAACACCAATAATGAAACTACTACATTTTTCACCGTTTCCTTTCAGTTGACCGAGGTTCTGTGACTCTGCCGGGTTGCTCGCGACTGACAGATTCCACTCGGGATTGTGCGCCGCCGTCTGCGAAGCGGGTTTGAATGGTTGCTCCGGTAGCCAATTGGCGCACAGAGCGCACCAGGGAATCCCCTTTTTCTGTGTGGACGATAGCGTAGCCTCGCTCTAGGGTCGCTAGTGGACTGAGGGCGCGCAGATGGGACTCCAGGGCAGTCAGTCGCCGATCCGCTAGATGCGCAACCTGTATGGCTTCGGTAATGAGTTGTTTTTTAATATTCTTGTGAGTCGTGCCGAGGTGACGGAGTCGCTGTTTTGGCGAATTTCCCGCCAGACGTTGAGCAAGGCGGGTGGCGACGTGCCTGGTGTTCTGGGTCTTGGCATTCCACACGTTTCGAAGTCGTTGGGCGAGCGCCTTAAGTTGGTGACTTTGGTGCGCGAGGCGCTCATGCGGATGACGAATGCGTGGCTGGGTGGCGTCTAGGCGCTGCGCAACCGACCTCAGGGTGTAATTCATTCCTTTGAGTACTTGCTCGCGCAGATTGAGAATAAGTAAGTGCATTTCTTTGTGATCTGGCGTGGCGGCTTCGGCGGCAGCGGTCGGCGTAGCACAACGCAGATCGGCCGCAAAATCTGCGAGGGTGAAGTCAGTTTCGTGGCCGATTCCGGTGATTACAGGAACCACGCAATCGCAGATCGCTCTCACTACAGCTTCTTCGTTGAACGCCCACAGGTCTTCGAGTGAGCCACCGCCACGGGCCAGAATGATCAGATCTGGAGTCGGCGCCAGCCTGGCTTGAGCGATTGCGCGGCCAATATCCGCGGCGGCAGCCTTGCCTTGTACAGTGACTGGGTAGACGTTGACCTCGGCGAGTGAAAAGCGCCTGGCTAACGTTGTAAGTACATCACGGATGGCCGCACTGGACGGAGAACTGATGACCCCTATCCGCGATGGTACGGCGGGGATTGCCCGCCGCTTGGTTTCATCGAAAAGGCCTTCGTCTGCAAGACGCTTTTTCAGAATCTCATATTGTTGGCGAAGCCGGCCCTCGCCGGCGGCTTCCATGTAGTCGACTATCAGCTGGAAATCGCCCCGAGATTCATAAATAGAAACAGTACCCCGGACCACGACCGCGGCGCCGTCAACGAGGTTAGTGGTGTGGCGCATGCGCCGGTTGCGAAACATTGCGCAACGCAGTTGCGCCTTATCATCCTTGAGGGAAAAATATACATGCCCCGAGGCGGGGGTCGCGAGGTTAGATACCTCTCCGGTTAACCAGATTCCTGTGAAGTTATCCTCAAGAAGCGCTCGGGCCTCCCGGGTAAATTCGCTGACCTTGTAAATGACGGGATCCATACGGGGATTGTGCACTGAGCCTTGAAATACGGCAATTAGACTGATAGGAACAATGCATGCACTTGGGGCACAAAAAAACCGGGCTTCGCCCGGTTTTTTTACGCTGCTTTATTGAATCAGTCAGTAGGTCGGTTTCGCGCCCTTTTGCTGCTCAGCTTGAACGATTCCTGTCTGCGCAGCCCAGGAGATTCGTAGCGCCAGACGGGTGGCTTCTGCTTCGTCGTTGGCTTCTAACTTGGCCTTTGCGGTTTTCAATAATTTACCCAGGCCAACGGCTTTGCCGCCCGTAGCCGGATCAACCAGGCGCCATACCGCCCCGGCACTTTTTGCAGCCTTTAAGTCCGCTTCTGCCTGGCCGACAGCATCGGCGGCGGATAAGCCGGCGAGAGCCGTCGCGCTTGCCAATGAAAACGCCAGAGCCGCTATTAGGGTAGATGCCTTGGTTGTTTTCTTCATAGTAATTCCTCCGGATAGGATAAATGGAATTTATGCTTAAAAATCAGTCACTTGCTTGAATCACGAACGATACAAGTTTACCTAGAACAAGTCAAACCCTATAATTCTTCGATGAAACCTATTGATTTGGCACTCACTTTCGATGACGTGCTACTGGTTCCGGCGCTTTCCGAAATTCTGCCACACGAAGTTGACCTCAGCTCGCAATTTTCGCGAAATATTTCGCTAAATATCCCGCTGGTCTCCGCGGCAATGGATACGGTTACTGAATCCAGGACGGCGATCTGTCTCGCGCAAGCGGGTGGAATCGGCGTTGTGCACCGCAATCTGACCCCAAGTGCACAGGCCGAGCAGGTTCGGACTGTTAAGAAGTATGAAAGCGGTGTGATCGTCGACCCGATTTGCGTTTCGACCTCTGCTACCGTTGCCCAGGTGCTAGCGTTGACTCGCGAAAAACGTATCTCGGGCGTACCGGTTCTTGATGAAAATAAGAAGTTGGCTGGCATCGTGACCAGTCGTGACCTGCGTTTCGAGACACACTTTGATCAACCTGTGACTGGGGTCATGACCCCCCGAGAGCGACTGGTCACGGCCTCTGAAGGCGCAAGCCGTGAAACTATCCGCCGTTTACTGCACGAGCACCGTATTGAAAAAGTATTGCTGGTTGATGAGGGCTTCAACCTCAAAGGGTTGGTTACGGTTATGGATATCCAGAAGCAGACCGAGTTTCCCGAGGCCTGTAAAGATGAGCTTGGGCGGCTGCGCGTAGCCGCTGCGGTAGGTACAGGTGGGGATTCGGCGGAGCGGTGCGAACGCCTGGTGGACGCCGGTGTGGATGCGATTGTTATCGACACTGCGCACGGGCATTCGCGTGGCGTGCTGAGCCGGGTCACTGAGGTTAAGAAGATGTTCCCCACGGTAGATGTTGTCGCCGGCAATATTGCAACTGCAGATGCTGCCCGAGCATTGGCCGACGCGGGTGCGGATGCCGTTAAGGTTGGCATTGGCCCGGGATCCATCTGCACAACTCGGATTATCGCCGGAGTGGGTGTTCCTCAGGTGACGGCGGTTGCCGATGTTGCCGAGGCACTCAGCGGCACTTTCGTGCCGGTGATAGCCGATGGGGGAATACGGTTTTCTGGCGATGTCGCCAAAGCGATTGCTGCAGGAGCGCATGTCTCAATGATCGGTGGTTTGTTTGCCGGCACCGAAGAAGCCCCGGGCGAGATCGAACTCTTTCAGGGCCGCTCGTACAAGAGCTATCGCGGCATGGGCTCTTTAGGGGCGATGCAGGATGGGTCGAAGGATCGTTACTTCCAGGAGGGTCAGGAAGACCCCGGTAAATTGGTGCCTGAAGGCATTGAGGGTCGGGTGCCATACAAGGGGCCTATGGCTCAGATCATTCATCAGTTAACCGGTGGATTACGGGCGAGCATGGGGTACACCGGGTGCGCGACAATTGACGAGATGCGCACAAAGTGTCGCTTCGTGCAGATCACCCATTCCGGGGTTGCCGAGAGCCACGTGCATGATGTCGTTGTCGTCAAAGAGGCTCCCAATTACCAGCGGGGCGGATAAGCATTGGCGACGGCTGGGGTGGCGGCCGTAGTCCCGGATCCGCATGCCGAGCGGATCCTGATTCTTGATTTTGGGTCGCAGTACACCCAACTGATCGGTCGTGCCATCCGTGAGGCCGGGGTCTACTGTGAGATTCATTCGTGTGAAATGTCTTTTGATCAGATTCGCGCCTTTAACCCTGCGGGGGTGATTCTGTCGGGCGGCCCCGATACAGTTACCGAAGAAGCTACTGATCGAGTACCGCTCGAGCTATTCGTTTGGGACCGCCCACTACTTGGAATCTGTTACGGAATGCAGGCCATGGCAGCGCAGTTGGGGGGTGCGGTAGAGACCAGCGATCACCGTGAATACGGGTTCGCTCGTATCACCCCTTCGGCAACACCTGGGTTGTTGCGTGAACTACGTGCCGATGAGCCTACCTCTGATTCCACACTAGAGGTGTGGATGAGTCATGGCGATAGAGTCACCAGTTTGCCAGAGGGCTTTTCTGTGATGGCATCAAGCCCTAACGCTCCGTTTGCGGCTATCGCAGATGAACGTCGCCGATTTTACGGGCTGCAGTTTCACCCTGAGGTAACTCATACCGTACATGGGCGGGAGATTTTGTCTCGCTTTGTGCGGCAGATCTGCGGCTGTTCAGCTCAGTGGACTTCGGAAAATATTATTCACACTATTACCGAAGACGTGCGCATTAAGGTGGGTGGCGATCAAGTAATACTCGGTCTTTCTGGCGGAGTCGATTCCTCGGTGGTTGCGGCGTTATTGCATCGCGCCATCGGCGATCAATTGACCTGCATATTCGTCGATAACGGTTTGTTGCGCCTGAATGAGGGTGATGAGGTAATGGCCACCTTTGCTAAGCATCTTGGCGTGCGGGTAATTCGCATTGATGCAGAGGCTCGCTTCCTTGATGCGCTTTACGGCGTGGCAGATCCTGAGGAAAAGCGCAAGATCATTGGCCGCGTATTTGTAGATATCTTCCAGGATGAAGCAAAGAAGATAGCCGGTGCCCGGTGGTTAGCTCAGGGAACCATTTACCCGGATGTGATCGAATCGGCTGGCACCAAATCCGGCAAGGCCAAGGTCATCAAATCGCACCATAACGTGGGTGGACTGCCCGAATCGTTGCACCTGTCGCTTTTGGAACCTTTGAAGGAATTGTTTAAAGACGAGGTACGCCGTATTGGTGTAGAACTGGGATTACCTAGGGAACTCGTTTTTCGGCATCCGTTTCCAGGTCCGGGCCTTGGGGTGCGCATACTAGGTGAAGTCCGCAAGGAGTACGCGGATATCCTGCGCCAGGCGGATGCCATTTACCTGGAAGAATTGCACCGCAACAATCTTTACGATGAAATCAGTCAGGCCTTTGCAGTGTTTCTGCCAGTTCGATCAGTTGGGGTAGTCGGCGACAACCGAGCCTATGAGTATGTGATCGCTCTGCGGGCGGTCGAAACGCTCGATTTTATGACAGCCAACTGGAAACAGATTCCCTATGACGTGCTCGGGCATATCTCCACTCGGATTATCAACGAGGTGCGCGGGATCAGTCGTGTGACCTACGATATTTCGGGAAAGCCCCCAGCGACTATTGAATGGGAGTGACCTTATCGCCTCTAAGTAATTGAATGTAAAGGGAAAGATTGTATACTTTTATCACTAGATTTGAATTGTTTAGAAAATTAAACGTAAGAATATCAATAACATACGATTTTCAACTACAAACATGGCTACAAAGTGGACACGATTACTCTAAATCAATCGTTGACTACAAAGTTTTGGCAAGTTGCTTGGTGATAGGACCTGATTACTCAGGTACCGCCGATATCGTTTCACCCTAAAATAAGTCAGGCCCGACTTATTTTGTACTTTACCGTTTGGATGCTTGATCTTAGGTCTGGTGGATCAGGGTACATAGTGATTACTTGTACTCGAAAACCCCTGTAGTATTGCGTGGATAGGACCATTGGAAGTCCTGGGGCATTACAAGTATGGATAAAACACGACCACTATGTTTTCGTTTACAAGCACACATCAAACCCAAGTGACACGAACAAGAAGGTAGTCAGATACTCAAACAAAAAGGGGATCGGAAAGATCCCCTTCTTACTGTGTATGATGGAGAAATGAGTAATCAGATAAAATCAATCATTATTCTCAACAATTATTAAGGAGTTTATATGCCATATAAAATAATGATGTCTATAGCAGCAATAGTGCCTCTAATATTTTTGATTGCTTTTGCCGCTGTACCGCAGTTTTTTATTTTGCAGGCGTACCCTGGTGCCGAAGGGTTAGGTTTGGAAATTGGAATAACTCAACGATACATTATGGCTGGTATGTTATTCATCGTTGTGTGTCTTTTATTTCAATCCAGAAAAGTTGAGAAAGTAGATAACCAAAAAGAAATTCTTTTGGGTGTTGCTATTGGGTTCGCTGTGATGTGTGCTGTCATAATTTTA
>Ga0233428_1003555_pt1 | contig 13050 bp, 15 predicted proteins | sample SI_118_April2016_4_FD_179890 | JGI IMG/M metagenome (GOLD analysis project Ga0233428, IMG submission 179890) | Seawater microbial communities from Saanich Inlet, British Columbia, Canada - SI_118_April2016_120_MG | ecosystem: Environmental > Aquatic > Marine > Inlet | place: Canada: British... | reverse complement strand
CGAGACCTATTGAAACATGCCGTAGTAGATATGCCTCTCCAAACCTGGGAAAAAACAAAAAACCTCCTCGCGAATACACTTGCAGCCCCTTTTATAGCAACAGCTCAAATCGGTACAAACATAAAAAACTCCGTCCAAGCAGTCCTTGGAGCAGGAATGATGGCAGTAGAAGGACTTGTATCCACCCCAATGTCACACATTGGAGGACAAGCGAAAAAACTGAAACTAAATGCTGCACCTGCATAGGCTCAATGCTCAATCCCCTCGAACTCCTCATCTTCAAAAACAGACATTAAATTCCCAACCTCCGGATCCTCCCGAAGCTCTTTCCAAATCTCCGCCACTCGCCGCTCGTATTCCTCCTTCGAAGAACAAGGCTCATTCAAAATATGATATTCCTTATGATGCAATCCATCACATCCAAAACAATTCTTGCAATCCTGACACTGATAACAGAACTGACAATCCGTACAATTCGCCAAAAAACATCCATAATCACAATTAAAATTCCATCCACCTCCAATACATTCATACCCAAGTTCAACCTTATTAAACGAACAATCTACACAATCAACAACCTCATAAGAATTAAAACAGTACATACAATCCCTCGAACGAACCATATCAAAACCCCAATAACATCTCTGAGAATTCTCAATATGATTCCCTATACAATTTTCTGACTTCAGAACAAAATCACGATGAGGCATTCCTAACTTCAATTCCTCAAATCGACGCAAAGAGTCCTCATCAACCTGCCCAACAAACTTCTCATATTCCTCCTTCGAAACCTGCTCATTGAAAATTCTATACTGAGAACGAACCAACCCGACACACCCAAAACAATCCTCACAACCAGTACAATCATAACAAAGCGCACAGTCCCGACAGTCCTTGCAATCCTGACAAAAATCGCATCCATAACACCGCGCACAATCCGTACATTCATAACAAAGCTCACATTTTTCGCAATACGAGCAATCAACCACGTCTTCCCCGTGATAAACCCAATAATTATAGTAACAATCACGCTGCCAACCACATCCCCGAGTCAAAAAACAATCCTTGCTGTGATTCGTATGTGAAGTGAAATCCGAATTTTCACAAAACCACTGGGTCAGCGCCAGCTTTGGTGTCTCAAGGAGCAACTTTTTGTAGTCTTGTAGAAAACTCATAGATAAATCATATCTAATCTGTATCAAACTTCTCCCCCTCCCCAAGCGGCCACTTTCCCCATTCTCCATCCTTTTTCATTTGCTCAATGATCTCCGCCTTCTTCTTCTCATAATCCTCAGGCGAATATTTCTTATTCAAAATCATATACTCTCCATGATTGACTCCAATACACCCAAAACAATTCTTAGAATTAAAAACTTGGAAACAATAGTCACAATCTCTCACGACTTCACAATAATAACCAAACGAGCAATTATACCCCTTCCCCACCTGAATACACTGATAACACTGCTCAAGGTCCACATTCGACACAACATCCCACGTATCCACCGTCCGTTCCCCATAAACATTGTAATGATGGTAAATATACCCACAATCCTGAATACCATCAGCATCAAAACATGAAACACATCGTTGAGCATTCTTCAAATGATCACCAGTACTATCCTCAATTCTGTAATTCATCATATGTTGATGAGGCACAGATTCTTTAGTTTTTTCAAATTCAGCCCAAATTGCATCCATTCCTTTCGCTTTCCATTCTGCCACTCCACTCGCATACTCCTCTTCTGAAAGCTTTTTATTAAAAAGCGTGTACTGCTGCTGTCTCAATCCAGCACATCCAAAACAATTCGAACATCCAATACAATCATAACAAAACAACGAATCACTCACCCGCCTACAATCCTGCAACCAAACCCCGTTATAACACTCATCACAATTCACACATTCATAGCAAAGTTCACACAAATCACACACATAACAATCCCCACAATATTTACACTTCTTCCCCTGAACACAATACATACAATGCTCAAAATAATCCCCATGCATACACATATAACAAATCTTCGAAAAATACAGGTAATCATTATACTCACACCCAATGTTCTTGAACCCGCGCAATCCCAGGTGCACAGTTTTCTGTTTCAGTTTTTTAAAATCTTCAAAGAATGACATCGAATGGGATTATAGCATAGGTTATTCAATCTCCTGTAATCAGATTCATTATCAAATTAACCATCACCTCCTTCTGCCTCGGATCACTCTCCGCCACCAAAAGAACAACAGCCACAAGCGCATTATCATTAATTTTCTTCTCCCCACTCATTTTCAACAAATAATCATTACGCAGAAGAAAAACAATAAACAAAAGCGCACCAATCCTCTTATTCCCATCAACAAAAAGATGATCTTTCACAATAAAATAAAGTAAATTCGCCGCCATCTCTTCAATACTGGAATAAAGATCCTCCCCATCGAAAGTTTGATAAACATTCCCAATAATTCCCTCCAAACACCCATTACTTTCATTCCCAAAAATATCACCAGCCTCTCTCTTCCCAACCAAATCTTTCTTAAGTTCAATTATCGACTCCAAGGCTTCATCATAAGTCAACACATACTTTACCCCCTTTTTCCCTTTCGGCTTCCCCAACTTTTGCTCATCATATTTTTGAAGCAAAATCCACGACTGAGCATAATTCGTAATTACATCCAAAAGACCACTTCTCTCATCATCCGTAAGACCTTTCGTATCTGCAGCACTTTTTATAAGAGCAACCGCCTGCTCAAACTCATACAATCCCTTCTCCTGAAGCCGTTTTTGATTAAGAACATAGCCTTTAACCAAATAATCTCCAAGAATCTGTGTCGCCCAAATACGAAACCGTGTAGCTTGAGTAGAATTCACTCGATAACCAATCGATATAATAGCATCAAGATTATAGAAATTAGTCTCATACCCTTTCCCATCAGCAGCAGTTATCCGGAATTTCCGGACAGCTGCCCCTTCTTCCAACTCCCCCTCTTCAAAAATATGCTTAATATGCTCACTAATAGTCCTCACATCCTTCCCAAACAATTCAGCAATTTGTTTCTGTGTCAGCCAAACCGTTTCCTCATATAACTTCACATCAACAGATAACTCACCTCCCTTAGATTTATACAAAACAATTTTTCCCGTATTTTTATTATTCATAAGCAAATGATGACACACCAACCTTAAATTTTTCTCAAATTTTCCTCAATTTTTCCAACCAGCAACTTGCAAACACACCTCTCTTTCTGATACAAATAGACCTGATGACAACTTCCTGCAAAAATTGCACAAAACCATTCGAGATCTACCAAGAAGATTTGGATTTCTTGAAGAAACTTGGGGACAGCACCAAAATCACACCACCACAAAACTGCCCAGCCTGCAGACTCGCAAGAAGAATGTCATTCAGAAATGAAAGAAACCTTTATCGCAGAAAATGTGACATCACGGGAGAAGACATCATATCGATCTTCGCTCCTGATTCCCCACACAAAGTCTGCGAAAAAAACCACTGGTACAGCGAGAAATTTGATCCATTAGAATACGGCCGCGAATTCGATTTCGACCGGCCATTTTTCGAGCAATTCCACGAATTACTCCTGGAAATCCCTCTCCCCTCCCTCAGAGTAGAAAACTCAGAAAACTGCGAATTCAACAGCGACATGAGCGACTCAAAAGATTGCTACCTCTGCGCAAGAACACACAAATGCCAAGAAGTTCTCTACACATACCGCGGAAACAAATCCTCAAACTGCGTCGATTGCATGCAAGTCGCAGAAAACAGCGAACTTTTGTACGAATGCATCGAATGCATCACCTGCTATGACAGCCAACACTTAGAATTCTGCGAAAGATGCTCTCACTCAGCTTTCCTTTCACATTGCCGCGGATGCACAAACTGTTTCCTATGCTCCGATCTAGACAAAGGCCAATATTGCTTCCTCAACAAAAAACTCTCAAAATCCGAATATGAGAAGAAATTAGAAGAATTCAACCTCGGCTCACACACAACACGCAAACAAGCCGTAGACGCCTTTGAAAAGCTCAAAAAAGCACGTCCCGCAGACGGACCCGGAATCTCAAAATCAGAAGACTGCACAGGAGGAAACATATTCAATTCGAAAAACTGCTTCCAATGCTTCGACGTGAAAAACATCCAAGACGGACGCCACGTCTTCAACGTAATGAACGCAAAAGACACCATGGACCAATACACAGGTGGCCGCGACAGCCAATTGATCTACGAATGTACTTCCTCTTCCGCAGCATACAACGCAAAATTCTGCATGCGCGTCTCATACTCCCGAGACATTGAATACTCATTCTTCACAAAAAACAGCCAAAACATCTTCGGCTGCGTCGGCATGAGAAATAAAAAATTCTGCATTTTCAATAAACAGTACGAGCAAGAAGAATTTGAAACCCTCCGCGCCAAAATAATAGAACACATGCGCACAACAGGTGAATACGGTGAATATTTCCCAATCTCAATCTCTCCATTCGCATACAACGAAACCATCGCATACGAGTACTTCCCGTTGACAAAAGAAGAAACCACAGAGAAAGGTTGGCGCTGGAAAGAAAAAGATCCAAAAGAATACATCCCTCAAAAATTCAAAGTTCCAGACACAATCCAAGAAATCGACTCAAAAATCCTCGACGCAACCCTCGCCTGCGAAGACTGCAGCAAAAACTACCGCATCATCCCAGCAGAACTAAAATTCTACAAACGCCAATCCATCCCCGTACCAAGAAAATGCCCAGATTGCAGGCATAAGAGAAGGTTTGGAGAGAAGAAGAAGTTGGAGGTTTAAGAAGTCTTCCCCCACAATTCCTCAAACATCACCCTCTGCGTCTGCGCAAGAGCCGAATTCCAAATCTCCACTGCAGCCACCTCCTTTTCACCATATGAGAACATATAAATTTTCTCATCAGTTATAACTGTATCAGAATCAAATTTCGCACGTTTCGGAAGAATTTTGATCTTATGATTCGCCGAATTTGCTCGCACAAAATAATCACGCCCCTTCTTGCAATCAATCACAAACTCATTAACCTTTAACTTTTTAGCACGAATCGCATCATCAACTTTTTTGAGATAAATTTGCATTACCTTGTTCTCCACTCCTGGATTCAAGAACGCACAAAACCCATTTTCCTTAATGACCTCTTCATAAACCTTCATCACCGCCTCTTCTCCTTCGTAAAATTTAACCTTCGGAGTCACAGAAAGCTTATTTTCCAGAGATTCCAAGTCAGATAAATTCACCTCATACAACTGCCTCGTTCTCTTCAGATCCGCCTCTTTCACCTCAAGAAGATCCTCCAATTCCTGAACAGGAATACATTTAAAATACTTCATCTGATTCCGCTCGAACTCCTGCACCAGCCCAATCTTCTTCAACTCCTCCAACATAAGATACATTGTTGGTCGCGGCACATTCACATATCGCGCAATTACACTCACCGGCTGAGCCCCAAGCTCAAGAAGCTTCAGAAACGTCTGAGCTCCCCTTTCATCTGTACCCAAATTTATTATCAATTCTTTCATAGTATTCGCCTGGCAAACAGGCCTGTTGTCAGGAATCACCGACAGCTTTAGTGTAGCAATTTAACAGGTTATATGTCAAGCCCCAAAACCTCGCCCAGTCAGCCAGTCTTGACAAGCCAGGCATTCGGTGTTATTGTTTGTCCTTCATTTAATTAACCACTATTAAAATGACTTCACCAGAAGACGATTCAAACAGTGTCCCTCTAGGCGACTTACACACTTACCCCATTTACAAAGAAGCAATTGACTTACTGATAGAACAAACCCCTCAACCAATAGACGCACAAACAGCAATTGAAAAACTGGATACTTACCTAAGAGATTTAAGACAAGGAACAGCTGCAACAAAATTCCCAGAACTTACAGATTTCCCAGGAGAGGTTACATTCGAACACTCACTAGGAACAGAACAAATCGCAGTCCCCCACTTCTTCATCACAGGAAAAATAAACGAAGAGGAAGTCCTGAAAATATTAGTAAGACATTGGAAAGAATACGGCTGGGATTGCGCAACCAGCACAGCACGTCAATAACCCCCAACACATGAAACCACTAATCGTCCATGAAATAGCCGACACACTAAGACCAGCCATTCTTAATACAGACGAAAATCCCGAGGCATATTCCAGACTAATGGAAGCCCTGAAAACAAGCGCCGAACAACACGACCCCGAAGACATCAGTAGCGCAATCCGCCTTCTTCTAAGAGAAACAAATATCCCACAAGCAGAAGCATCCTCTATAGCAGAGAAAATCCTATTAGAAGCAAATCTAAATTAAATAACCATAAAAACATGAAAACCCCAGAACACACACCCATATCACCAGAAGAAAAAGAAACAATAGCCGAAAGTTTCTACAAAGACTCAAAACGCGCATTCGAAAACCACGCAGAAGAGAAAGACTCTAAAAAAAAGAGATGGGACTACCAATTCCTATACCTGGAAGAAGCCCGCGATAAAGGCCCATTCGACATGGCAAGACAAGTCGGACTCAGACACACAGACCACATTGACGATTCACTCTCAGTCCTATCAGCAGCACTCAAGCTAGCAAAAGCAGATACAGACCCACCAGAAGAACATATGGGATCATCATTAGTTAGTCAGTTACGAAGACGCACGGAGCTAATTAAATTCGAAAGCCAATCAAGAGAAAGGAAAAACCTCCCCCCAACCGCAGAACCAAAAAGCAAAGACCAAGAAATCAAAGACGCCATAGGAAGAATGGCCCAAGAAATCCAAACCAACATACAAGAACATGACAAAGCAAGCTACGTCACAGAAAAGACCCCAGACGACCCAACAGCAACAACCAACAGAGAAATAGATTACCAACCAGAAAACAGACTCAAACTCAGTAGAATATTACTAGGAACATCCGAAAAACTCGGAAGAGCAACACTAAGAGACCCCAGCAACAAAGACAAATATCAAGAGGTACGAATAGAACTACAAAACGTCGTCCTAAACAATGTCCTTGATGTAATGGAAACAAACGAAGAAACACCTTCCTTAATGAAGAGAATATTCCAACGACGCTAATACACTTTAACCAACACATATGGCAAAATCACTAAAACCATGGCTACGATACGGACTAATATCAACAGGTCTCTACATCCTCCTTTCAATCCTGATCTTCGCTACACTCAACGATGAAACATTTTTCTGGATCCTGTTTGCCATCAATATCCCAACAATAAAACTTTTTACCCTCCTAGGAGTAAAACTAAACACCATCGGCATAGCAACCCTAGGCCTCATCCAATTCTTTGCAATAGGAGCAATATTAGGATTGTTGGCAGAAATATTGGCAAAAGCCTTGAAAAAAACCCAACACACTCCCCTTTCATAACAATCTTCAAAATAAGCTAATTCTGAACAATCTAACCCGTAGGTCGTCCAGCTTTAGGCCCACAGGGGCGTTGACTCACAACTCAAAATATAGTATAATTATACATAACATATAACACCACCAATATGACAAAAACTAAAAATGCAACCACACCAGAAAGAGTTCAAAATCAAATAGAAGAAGATACTGACAATCCTATAGAGGTAAGAGAATATGACCCAAAAGAAATTGAAGAGACAATAGGAGAAATGGCAATAGACACAAGAGGAGCCATCACAAAAGTAAAGATTCACGAAGGCCCAAAACCAATGCCACAAGATAAAAGAATAAAAGAGTTAACAAGTAAAGAACTTGATGAAAGAGCAGAAGCAAGACTTAAAGAAATTCTCCCTGAAATGGACAAAGGCCTACAAACTCAAATTGACAGAAAATTAGCCGAAGTAATTAGCGCAAGCTTCAACATGAACGGGGCAATAGACAGACTCCTATCGCATGATGATTACATAAACAACCCTTTTATTAGACTAGATTTAGATCAGTATGGTATAGGAAAAACATCACCAACAGAAAGTGATAGTTCAGACCTCCCTCATCAAATAGAAGGACATGCCCGAAGAAGTAAATTCATAAGAACAATAGAAGATCACGCAAAAGGGGTCATTCAAAAACATCTTGATAAAAGATTAACAAAGTACAAAGATCTAATAGGAAATAAAAGTACAAAAATCGGCCTCGAAAGAACAAGAGAAGGAAGAAATGTTGCATTGTTTTACTTCAAGAACAAAGAAGAAGATTAATACACCTCCACCTCATAACACGAATCACAATAAACTTTCTCTGGGCGATCTAATGAATAGGTCGTCCAGTTTTGTGTCCCACACTAATCAAACAGGAAAAAGACAAAAGAGACGAACAAAACAATCAACCAAACAGACACAACCACATTCCCAATCTTCCTGGAAAACTTATACCCCAACCCCAAACTCAAAAACAAAACAGAATAGATTAAAATCATCAACCCCAACAAATCGCCAAATCCACCATCTAACATCACACTCGTATAACCAACCCCAAACAGATTTGCAACCTGCTCAACAAGAATAAAAGGAATATAGAACAAAGAAAAAACAAACCCAAAAACAAAAAGCAAATTTTTAAAAGTTTTAGAATTCATAACAAAAGGTTAATAAACATCAGCATTATAACACTCATCACAATAAACTTTCTCCTCCCTCTCTGGTGAATACGTCGTCCACTCCTCATTCCCACATTTCGAACACCCTCGCTTCCAAAGACGTCGAGGCGTCCTTATAGCAATCCGATCCAAATGCCTACAATCCGGACACTTCTTAGGCACAGGCAAAACCCGCTCCTTATAAAACTTCAATTCCTGAGGAATTAATTTAAAATTCTTTGAACAACCACCACACGCCACAACATCATCAGCCACCTTCCCACTCTTCCCACCAGAAGCCTTATCATCCTTCCATCCATAGCCTTTCTTCTCCGCCTCCTCACGTGAGATAGGCATATACTCCTGCGCAACCGTCTCATTGTACGCCCAAGGCGAAATCGAAGCCGGAAAAAACTCACCCCACTCACCAGTCTTTTTCATATGTTCAATCAACTTCTCCTTCAACTCAAAATACTCCTCCTTCTCGTATTGCTTATTCAAAATACAATACTTATACCGATTCAAAGCAATACACCCAAAACAATCAGATGAATTATTCAGCTGATCACAATAGAAAACATTATCACAATAATGACTCGCCATATTGTACGCACTGTACTTCATCGCAAGAGTCGAGATCAACTCACACGCAACCTCCGGCTTATACAACGAATAACTCAAATCATAACAATCTTTCGCATCCAAAACATCAAACAAATATTTACAATCCCAACTATTCACAATATTGAAACAAACCTTACAGTTCTTCGAATTTTTAATATTATTACCAGTACATTCCTCCGCATTCGATCCCCAAGTAGACTTATGAATAGCATCTTCAGCCATCATCTTTTTCCACTTCGCTTGAGCTTTCTGCATCGCATCATAGTCCCCCATCTTCAAATCCTCACGGAACTTTTCATACTCCTCCTTCGAAACCTTTTTATTAAAAATATGATGCTTTTTATGCCTCAAATTCCAACAAAACAAACAGTCGCTACACCCTTTCAAATCAAAACAAAAAGCACAATCATTCGAGCCCTCCAAATACATCGACCACCTACAATTCCAACATTTATGACAATTTATCACCTCATAACAAAGCTCGCTGTGATACGCAAAAGTACAATCCGCACAGTTCTTCGAATACTTCGTGAACAAATTGAAATAACAATCCTCATTCGCCTCCCCCGCTATATCCAAGTAACAACTTTTGTCATCTCCACAGTAGTTGCAATAATTACTATTTTCACAATGCACAATATCAATCCCCAACCGCGGCACTTTGTTCATCAGATCCTTCCACTGCTCAAAAAACGGCCGCTCAAAATCAATCTCCTGACCATACGAAAGAGGATCCCAATCATCCTTCCACCACTCATCCGGATCATATACCGGAAAAGACGCACCTGATGGATAGATCGCCACAAATTCCTTGCCACTCTTGTCACATTTTCGCGAATAAAAGCTTCGATCATTCCTCCAAGCCATCCGTCGCTGAACACGACAAACAGGACAGAAAGTCGGCTCATCTACACCAACCTTGGCATAGAATTTCTGATCCATCTCATCGAGCACAAATTGAGATTGGCAATTTTTACAAGTTTTCATGTTTGAATTGATTACATAGACATTCCCACTAAAAGTCAAACACCTCTTCCCTGTTAGGACGTCCCGGGACGTCCACCCAACCTGTTAAAAGAATTCCTTAATATACTCATCCACCGTCCAAACCTTCTCAGGCCGATCCGGCGCATAAGAAGTAAAAAGAGGCTTTCCACTTTTCGCAGACTCCCTCTTCCACAATCGACGCGGATTCTTCGCACGCCTCCGAGCAAAATGCCTACAGTTAAAACATTTATGAGAAATAGGAACTTCAAAAGCACGCAACCGCTTCAATTCCTGTGGCGTAATCTTGAAATTTCGCCCACACTCTTCGCACGCCAAAACCTCTCCAACAATTAGATCTGAAACATCCTCAATCCTATCCGGAATTTTATACCCCTGCTTCGCAAATTCACGAGCCGGCACATCTCGCCACTGCCAACCACGCTCACGAACCTGCTCCTCAGAAAGAGGATAAAACTCATGCCCCACTGTTTCATTATATCCAAACCAAGAAGTCTCAACAGGGAAAAACTGCCCCCACTCACCAGTCTCTCGCATATGAGCCACAATCCGCTCAACCATCACATGATACTCCTCCTCCGAATACTGCTTGTTCAAAATACAACGCTTCTTGTGCCTCAAACCAACGCATCCAAAAATATCAGCAACACTATCCCAACAAAAAGCTGAATAAAAAACATTAACCGCTCCACGAGCAACATAATAATCACACATCAAATTCGCAGCTCCAGCTCCAACACATTCACAGTTATAAGCCAAATTCAACTTATCACCCCAGATATCAACATCCATACAATCATTCGCTCCAATCGCCATGTTCGTACAATATCTACAATCTCTACACCCAACAGTATCAAAGCTATAATAAACATCTTTGCAATTATCGATATGATCCCCAACCACATCCTCATTTTTCACTCCACGATACGCCCGCTTCGGCTGCTCAGCCACAAACTCAGCAAACTCCTTCTTGAACGCCTCCAAAGCCTCATACCCCTTCAATCCATATTCAGCAATCTTCTTTTTATACTCCTGCTCCGAATATTGCTTATTAAAAATGCACCACTGTGCGCGATGCAAATTACAACAAGCAAAACAATTCTTACATCCTACACAATCATGCAAAAACGAAGACTCCGAGCAATTCACACAAAATTTACTAAATTTCAAATTATAACAATTCGAACAATTCACCGTTTCATAACAAAGCTCACTCTCATATGTAACCAAGAAATCCATACAATCTTTCAATTTGTAAAACGTCTCCCCATACAAACAATCCCAAGCCTGCTCACCATCAAAAGTCAGATAACAATTCTTCAGCCGATACGCATCATGCGCATAATCACTATTCACCATCTCCCCCAAAACAATCAAAGAAATCCGCGGAACCTCGTGATACAACTCCTTCCACTGCTCAAAAAACGGCCGAGAAAAATCATAATCTCGACCATATGAAAGCCCATCAAACTCATCTCCCCACCAACAAGTCGGACAATAAACCGTCACCTCCTTCTCTGGTGAAAAAATCGACAATATATCCTTCTCACATTTTCCGCATTTACTAGGATACAAATTACGCTCATTTCTGTGAGACTGTCTCCTTTGCTGACGACAATCCCAACAATCTACTGGATCTGGAATATCATATTTACCATAAACCTTCATCTTATCCAAAAGAGCCCGATCTTTATCCAAAACAGGAAAACCAGTCCCACAAGTCGCACACTTTTTTTGAGAAACAACTTGATTCATCCGAACAATTGTACCAACCTCAAGCAAATTTTAAAACTTTTATACCGGTTTTATCCTTGTTGCAGCTTGACAATCACCCCTCAAACCAGTAATTTACAAGCCGTTTTTACTAACAAATTACAAAATGACAAATAAACACGCAAGTAAACAGCACGGAGCAGCGATGCACAACGAACAACGGCCTAAATCTAAACTCCGAAAAAGAAACAACAAACACCGATCTGTTGCAAGAAAATCAGAGATCATCGAAGAAAGAAGAGCCGCTGACAAAGCACCTGCAAAGAAGGTTGCACCGACAAAAGCACCTGCTGCCGCTGAAAAGAAAGAAGCTTAAACGATCTTTCTCTTCACAGCTCGCAAGACTTCCCCAACTAAAAAATGAGACCCGGTCACAACCAAGATCTGGTCTTTTTTTAACCCTTTTAAAATCAACTGAAAAGCCTCAACCGAATCTTCATTAACTTTCGCCTCCTTATAAAACTTAGAACAAAGCTCAGCCCCAGAAAACCCACGAACCGGATGCGAAGACGTAAAAATCACCTTATGCTTGCGACTTCGAAAATGCCCAGCAATATCTTTCCCAACAAGCTCATCCAAAAACCCATCCACATCCTTATCCTTCATCATAGAAATTAAAAACACAAACTTCCTCCCAGGAAACTCTTGATCCAACTTTGCCCGCAAATACCGACCACTTCCAGCCGTATGAGCAATATCAAAAACCACTGTCCGTTCCTCGCCAGAAGCCCCGCCAACTTCAAACTTCTCAACCTCAAACCTTCCAGTGATAGCAAGGTGATGATAAATCTTCAAAAACAATTTCTCGTCGAACTCCTTAATAAATCCACGCCCCGACAAATCCTCCAAAACAGCCTTTGCACCCTCAAAATTCGGATCCCCATCACGAACCCAAACAACTTTCACACCAAGTTTCCGCCGCCGGATTTCACCACGAACATACCCATTCTGAGGAGACACAATAAGAGGAGCCCCCTTCTTCACAATCCCCAATTTCTCATTCAAAATCTCTCTATAAGTACTCCCCAAAAGTTGTTCATGCTCCTTCTCCACTGAAGTCAAAACAGT
>Ga0233428_1003539_pt1 | contig 13090 bp, 17 predicted proteins | sample SI_118_April2016_4_FD_179890 | JGI IMG/M metagenome (GOLD analysis project Ga0233428, IMG submission 179890) | Seawater microbial communities from Saanich Inlet, British Columbia, Canada - SI_118_April2016_120_MG | ecosystem: Environmental > Aquatic > Marine > Inlet | place: Canada: British... | reverse complement strand
CTTTGATGTTGAAACAGATACTCAAGCACCTATGATTGTTAGAGCTTATCATAAATCTTCTCATTTAAAGCTAATAACAAATGAAGAAGCTACATGTGTATATGATGAAGTAAGTTGTGATTATTCTTTTGATGATGGACTTAGTATGAATAGAATTGGGGATAATGAACATTATACTTCTTGGAATACTAATGTAAATTACTATGTTAAATGTAAAGATGAATTTGGAAACTTACCTGCCCCTGATCAATGTAGTATGACTGTTAGTCCTTTAGAACTTTGATTTTTCTAAAACTTACATTGCTGATTTATATCTAACTCTAGGTGTACGGTTTATAATACCATTTCCTAATTTAGGTCTTTGTAATGTTCTAGGATCTATTTTAATGTCATCAAGTTTCTTTAGTTGTTCTTCAGACAATGGGCCATAAGGTGTCTGATCCCATTGACTACAAGTGCTTGTCATATAATTATTTTGAACTTCAGCCTATTCTGATAGATCAAATAGTTCTAATTGTTTCATTTTTTTTAAATTACTTCCTTATATTTTCTTGATCTTTTTTTAATAGGTTTATATTGTAAATTTTGATTTAAATTTCTAATAGAAACTTCAGAATTTTCAAGAATTTTTTTATCTTTATCTGTTACCACATAATTCATAACATTTTGATTCCAAGTATCTGATGTAGAATTAAACATACCTGTTTTAAACCCATTATTTTCAAAAAGTTCTAGTTGTTTCATATTATTATATCTTCTTTTAATTTATAAAGATTAGTGTGATTTGGTGAGAGTTTTCTAAATATTTATAAATCTTAATTCTCTTTTTTAATAATGGTGTTTAACCTAAAGGTCACAAGTAATAAAAGAGGACAGATGAAAATGTCATTTGGAATGATTTTTTCAATATTTTTAATAATCTTTTTTCTTATCTTTGCTTTTTATGGTATTAAGAAATTTATGACTATAAGTGATGTTGCTCAATTAAATAAATTTAAAGATCAAGTAATAGAAGATGTTGATAAACTATGGAAAGGTTCGCAAGGTTCTCAAACTGTTCAATATTCTGTTCCTTCAGGAATTCAAAAAATATGTTTTATAGATTATGGTTCTGGGCAACATGGTAGGAATTCGCTACTATATACAGAGCTTAGAAATAGTTATTTAGAACTTGAAAATATCTTTTTTTACCCTCGTGGTGCTTCAGAAGGTTTAGATTCTTTTGAATTAAAACATTTAAATTTGGAAGAAAGTGTGGCAGAAGAAAATCCCCTATGCTTTGACAATGAAGACGGTAAGGTAAGTTGGAGAATTGAAAAAGATTTTGGAGAATCTGTTGTGAGAATCACTAAACTTTGATGGGAAAAGAAATTATGATAATAAAAAAAATTAATTCTAAAAAAGGAGCTTTGGAAATGTCTTTTTCTTGGCTCTTTGCAATTATTGTTGGTATGATTATTTTAGTTTTAGTTATCTATGGGGTAAATAAAGGTTTTCAGGGAGGGCAAGTTGAACAGTCTGCTCTTATTGGTAAAGAGATAAGTGTTTTATTGAATCCTCTTGAAACAAGTTTTGAAGCTGGTAAAACATCTTCATTATCACTTTCTTCAGATACTAGATTATATAATAAATGTGATAATTTTGGTGGGTTTGGAACACAGTATTTAGAAGTTTCACAAAAAAGTTTTGGAGAGTGGGTTAAAACAGATTTTGATATAACTTTTTCAAACAAATATATTTTCTCTGATAATTATGTTGAAGGAAAAAAGTTTTACTTTTTTTCTAAACCTTTTGAATTTCCTTTTAAGGTGGCTGATGTAATTTACATGACTTCTGCCTCTGATTTTTATTGTTTTGAAGAGTTTCCTGAGGATATGGGTGATGTTGAAGAAGAATTAACTACCTTAAATCAAGAAAATATTCAAGTTGGAGAATGTGGTGAAGAAAATTTTATAACAATATGTTTCGAATATGGTTCTAATTGTGATATCAATGTAAATTATAATTCAAAATCTGTTGAAAAACAAGGAGAAGAAGTTTATTTTGAAACAGATGCTTTGATGTATGCAGCTATTTTCTCTGAAAAACAAGGATATGAATGTCAAACTAGAAGATTATTACAAAGACTTGAAAATCTTGCTCAGATTTATAATGAAAAAGAATCCTTTACATCCTCTAATGGGGGTTGTTCTTTTGAAATTGGTGCTGATTTAAATGTATTAAAAAGCTCTGCAGCAAGTGTTCAAAATTCTGGAGAACTTATTCAACTTAGAAATATTGTAGAAGATATTAAAATAAAAAATGAGAGAGCTTATTGTGCTCTATGGTAAATAAACAAAAATGAAAAAGATAAATAATAACAGAGGGCAAATGAAAATACAACAAATGGCATTTATGTTAATAACTGTGTTTATATTTTTCACACTTATTGGATTATTTATAGTTGGTTTTAAAATGACAGGTTTAAGAGAACAGGCAACAAATTTGCAAGAAGAAAATGCAATGCTTTTGTTGACAAAACTTGCAGAATCTCCTGAATTTTCATGTGGAGAAGCTTTTGAAAATACTAAAACCAATTGTGTAGATTTAGATAAGGTAATGGCTTTAAAAAATAATATTAATATATATCAAAATTTTTGGGGGGTAAATAATATAGAAGTTAGAACAATTTATCCTGAAATAGATGTTGAAATTCTATGTGATTCTCAAAATTATCCTAATTGTAATATAATTGAAGTATATTCTAAAGAAGGTGCTGAAGAAGGAATTGGATTATCTAATTTTGTATCTTTATGTAGAAAGAATGAAGAAAATGGAATTAGTTATGATAAATGTGAATTAGGAAGAATAATTGTGGGGTATGAAATCAAATGAAAATAGAAAATTCAAGAGGACAACAAGAAATGATTGGTTTTGCTATAATAATGATTATGGTTGCTGTGATTTTACTTGTTTTTTTAGGGTTTTCTTTAAATAGTTCTGATAAAGATCTTGTTGAAAATTATGAAGTAAATAGTTTTATTCAATCTGTTTTACAATATAATACCCAATGCCATTCTAATAGACAATATTTAGAGGTTAAAGATTTAATTTTTCTATGCTCAAATAGCCAAAATTGTGAAAATGGTGTTGATTCTTGTGAATTATTAAATAATACTATGTCTGAGATTATTGATTCTAGTTGGAAAGTTGATGAAGATAGCCCTGTTCTAGGATATGAATTTGATATTTATTCTAATGGGGAGAATCTAGTTTTCTTTGAGAGAGGTAATTCTACTAGAAATTATAAGGGTGGTGTTCAAGATTATACTACTGGTGGAAATACTATAGAAGTTGTGTTTAAAGCATTTTTTTAATTAAATAGAGGAACCTAAAAAAAATTTAGAATTTGTCTTTTAACTTCTTAACTGTTTTATCAAAGTTTTCATAATCTGGATTAACTCTCCAATTCCATTCTTTAACTCCTATTTTTAAAGCAATAACTTGCCTTAAATATTGAGATGGAAGAGGGGATTTTATTTCTATGACATATCTTTTACTATCTTGAGTTTCTACAAACATATATGAAGATTTTTGTGATTTAGAAATCTTTTTCAATATTCTTAAATCTTTTATTTTTTTTGGTTTAAACTTTCTATTTAAAACATCCATTATATTGATAGAAAGCGGAAGAACATGTAAATGGCCATGATCTAGACAACCCTCTTTTTTTGGGCAACCTAATTGTGGCCCGTGTTCAAACACAAGCACTTCTGAATTATAAGTATCTGAAATAATTTTTTTTACTCTATCTAAAACTGTTTCAAGTTCAGAAATTTGTTCTTCTGGAATATTTCCCATTCCAAAATAATGCTCTTTGGAGCATAATAATACATATCCTTTAATTCCCATTTGCCCAATAGAGGGAACTACAAAGAAATTAGTTGATTCATACAAAATATTTTTCTTTAGTTGATATTCATCTCCCAATCTACAACAAAAACCCATATACTTCTATAATCAATCTATATTAAAAATCTTGTCTTTTATTTCTTTTTTTAATGAAAATACTATATCTTTAAATTAATAATCATCTTGTCTACAATTATTCTAGGTACATGCCTTATCCTATTTTTAGTCTTTTCTTCTCTTAGTTCAATAAATCCGAATCTTTCTAGGAGTTTTAGATCATCGTTAACAGATTTGAATCCTCTTCCAAGTTTTTTAGCTAAATTGTAGATAGAGGTGGGTTTTTGAGTTTTTATTGCATGTAGTATCCTTGCTTTTTCGTTGCTTAGCAATTGTCTTAAAACTAAAAGTCCTGAAAAATCATAATCTTTTTTAGATGTTCCTTGCTTTTTCAATATTGAAAAAGTTCCTTTGGATTGAGTAATTGTTATTTCTCTTGTTTTTGATACTGGTTTCTTTTTTGCCATTGCTAGACCCTAAAGGGCACCTCGGTTTCCTTCGCTTAACCTTCCTTTAAGTTAAACTCAAGGTTGATTTATTGCGAGGTTTTTAATGTTTAAATATAGTGATTTACTTATCTATTTAAAGTGAATACATATTATAATAATATACTATATGTTAATAAATGTTCTTATTTGTTCTAAATTTACTCTAAAGGATGGGATGTATTCATATACTAGTGACACAGGAAGCCTTATAAGTAAAACCATAGAATGCAATGTATTTGTTCTAAAATACATGAAAAAGGACCGAAGTCTTTTTAAATGAAAACGTATAATCAAAGTTAATAAGTAATGATCTAATAGGGGATTATACTCATAAAGACAAAGTAACTTACCCTATGTTATTTTGTTCGCGAGATGTTGTCATCGACAATACTTTCACAGAAGTGAAAGGAGGTTTAAAAATAAAAAAAATGAAATTAAACTTTAGAAAAATTTCAGCTATCGGAGCTAGTTTATTAATGACTGGTATGACTTTAGGTGTTGCGGCTGCTGTTGCATATCCTGCACCTTTTATTGATGGAGCTAGTTCAAATGTTGCTATTGTTTACGGAACTGGAGAAGGTGCTTCAATAGTGGATGGAATTCAATCTGGACATATTCAGGCTGATTTACAAACACGAATGGGAGGATCAAGCGGTTCAAGCGATAGTGTAATTGGCGGAGATTCTTATAAATTTGAGAAAACTTCAACAATGTTTCACTTGGGTGATGGATATACTACAATTAAATCAACATTAGATAAAGATGAATTACCAACTCTTTTAGATGATGGTAAATTTATTGATAATGATAATGATGAAATTGACTTTACTCAAAAAATAGTTATGGATTCTGTAAACACTTTAACAATGTTTGATGATGATGATTATGAAGAAAACAGCCCATCAATTGGATTTTCAATTGCTGATGCTGCTACTATTGCTACATATACCATAACTTTTACAGATTCTTTGTTAATGACAGATATGCCTACTGCAGATTTACCTCTTATGGGTAAAACTTATTATGTATTATCTAACACATCTACAACTTTAACTCTATTGGATTCAGCAGAAGAAACTGTTTTATCAGAAGGTGAAACAGCAACTGTTAATGGAAAAACTGTTACAATAGAATTTATTGGATCTGCAGAAGTTAAATTAAATATTGATGGAGAAGTTACAAATTCTTTAGCAGAAGCAGAAACTTTCAAATTACTTGATGGTAGTTATGTTGGAATTAAAGATATTCTTTATGATTCAAAACAAGGCTCTATTAGTAAAGTTGAATTTAGTATTGGATCTGGTAAATTAAAACTTTCAGATAGTGATGCTGAAGTTCAAATTAATGATGAAAATATTGCTGGTGTAGAATCTGATTTTAGTTTAAGTGCTAATGTTTTAACAAATATTGAAATTGCTTGGAAAGCATCAGATACAACTTTTGTTACAGAAACAAATTCTGTAGTAATGCCTGGATTTGAAGCTGTTACCTTGTCCTTTGGAGGATTAACTTATCCTACAGAAGAAACAATTGAAGTTAAAAAAGGTGGAACAACTTATGCTTCACTTAACAACTTTCCATTTAAAACAGGAAATAAAAACCTTTATTTCCTTTATGGAGATAGTACAAGTTTTACTGGTTTAGGTAAAACTGCAACTACAAAACTACTTACAGATGCTAATGCAGATGTAAACATCACTTTTGATAAAGATACTGATGATTATTTTGTTGCTTCTTGGACAGATGCATCTACAGGATCACAATCATATTTGATGAGAGCTACTAATTTTATCACTGAAAGTTCAGTTGATAAAGCCGATATTCAATATTGGAGTGGTGAAGCTTGGGCTACAACAAAGAGTAAAGCTGTAACAACTGATGAAATTTCACTTGATGGTATTTATTTAACAGTTGGTGCTATAAGTAATACTGAAAATACTGTTGAAATTTGGAATACAAGTGCAAATACTGCAACTTCTATAACAAGTTTTAATACCTTATACTCTAAGGAAGGTATGACTGTTTACTTACCATATGAAAATACAACTGCTGTATCACATAATGCTTCTGGAGGTTTCGCAACTGCTGCTGCTGCTTGTGCATCCTTTAATGGATTAAGAGCAAATACAACAGGAGAAATTTATACTGGAACGTTAACATATAATGTGACTACAACAAATGCTATTGCAACTACAGCTGCTTGTTCTACAACTTTCTTATTATCTATGAAAGAGGAAGACAAGTCAGGAAATGTTTATTCAGGTGACTGGTTAAACTTTACTATTGGTTGGGATTCTTCAAGTACAGCCGAAGTAGAAGTTAGTGGTGTTGCTACAAGTAATACAGATGCAACATCTGCAGAAATTGGAACAACAGATGTGTGGAGAGATTTCACATATTCAGCTCTTGCTACAGAAATTCTATGGAACAAACCATCTTCAGGACAAAAGTCTGTGCAAGTGGTTTACCATGGTGATGAAGTTGCAGCAAATGTAAGAATTAGTTCTGCAGACGCTGTAATAACTACTGGAGAAGCTGGAACTGATGGAGGTGTTCTTGGAGAAATCTTGTATAAAGACTCTGAAGCATCAAACTTTGCTACAAAGAACTTAATAGTTGTTGGTGGAAGCTGTATTAACTCAGCTGCTGCTGCATTATTAGGAGGCTCATATTGTGGTGCTGATTTTACTGCTAACGCAGGTGCTGGTGCTGGAGAATTCGTAATCAAAGGTTATGAAACTTCAAGCATAACAAGTGAACTTGCTTTACTTGTTGCCGGTTATGACGTTGCAGATACTATTAATGCTGCTACATATTTGAGAAATAACATTGTTGATACAAGTTCTTCATATAAAGGTACCTCTGCTACAAGTGCTGAATTAGTTGTTGCTTAAAACCAAATTTGAATTTATTTTTTTTTCTTTTTCTTTTTTTTTAGAACTTGGCGAAGCCCACAAATTAGCTAAATTTTTATAGTGTGAATTTTATATATTATAACATGAAAAAGATAATTTCAAAATATAAAAGAAGAAAATCAGATAGACAAAAGCAAATTATAGTTAGTGTTATTTTAATTGGAATTTTATTTGTTAGTACTGTCGGCTTTGCATTTCAAGGTTCTGATAATAGTGCTGATGAGCAAGATTCTATTAAATCAAATGGAATTGAGTTTATTGAACAAAGTGGCTATTGGGTGACAGAGATTAATCAAATAGTGTTTATTTTTAAATATAATCCAGAGCAAATTCAAGATCTTAATCCTTCTGTTAATTTATTGAATAATTATTATGATAAAGTTTTATATCTAAATTCTGAAAATAGTAAAGCTGAATTAGAAATCTATGCTAATTTGGATCAATTTACCACTAGAGTTCAAAGAGCATGTTTAGAGGGTAGTGAATGTTCTTATGAAGATGTTCCTATAAAAACATGTGAAGAAAATTTTGTTATAATAAAACAGGCTGAAGAAAGTAAAATCACACAGGAACAAAATTGTGTAACAATCCAAGGACCTGAATCAGAATTAACAAAACTAACCGATGAGTTTTTATTTAATATATTAGATATAATATAGAAAACATTAAAAAGAAAGAAATAAAAGAATTAATATGGTAAAGAAAAAATCTTTGGAAAAGAAGAAAGTTAAAAAATCTATAAGAAAAAAAGAAGAAGATTATTATAATAAAATTTTGAAAGGGTTTTTTATTCTTTTTGGTAGTATTTTTTTAATTATTTTTGTATACTATGGCCTATCTTATTCAATGTCTCATTTTACAGAGGATGGGGTTCCCTATAAAATTGTTCAGGAAGGAGAGTTAATATTTTATAATACAATTATTCCAGTAATATTTGAAGGAGAAAATAAAGATTACAATTTTTACTTGAGAAATGATCCTAGAAACCTAGATGTTGAATTTGAAGGGGATTTTAGATCCAGAGAAAATATGGTTATTAATTCTACAGGAGATTTTAATTGCGAAGGTGATGGTATTATTGCTGTTGCAAATCTAGTTAATTTATATCAAATATTAGGTGCAAAGGTTATAAGAGATGAGGCTGCTGAGTGTGATGCAGAAGGAAGATATGTATTTATTCAAATAAGTGAAGGAGAAGAAACAAAAATTTTACAATCAGGACCAACATGCTATAATATAAAAGTAAATAATTGTGAAATTTTGGAAGCAACAGAAAGATTTATGATTGAAACTTTTATTAGTGTTAATAATTTTGAATAAAAAATTAGTTCTTTCTATTCTTTATAATATATCCAATGACTATCATTAAAGCTATGATTGAGGTTATAATTGCTAAATTATTATTTAAGAATAAAGGATTGTTTCCTATAAAATAACCCACATACATTAATATTAAAACCCAAATTCCTGCCCCTAATGAAGTAAATAAACAGAATTTGAAGAGATTCATCTTAGAAAAACCTGCTGGAATAGATATTAATTGTCTGACCCAAGGAATTAATCTACCTACAAAAGTTGTTATTTCTCCATGTTCTTTGAAGTATCTATCAGAGCTTTTGATTTTTTCTTTTGATAAAAATAAACAATTTCCATATTTAGACACAAGCAAATCAATTGTTCTTCTTCCCAATGTTAAAGCAAGGGAAAAATTAATTAAAGCTCCTGCTAAACTTCCTAATGTTCCTGCTAAAAAAACAGGTATTATGGACATTTCACCCTGTGCTATCAAGGCTCCTGCTGGGACCATTATTAATTCACTTGGGAAAGGGAAAAAAGAAGATTCAATGGTCATTCCTATGAATATACCAAAATATCCTAATTGATTTATAAAATGTAAAAGAGAATTAATTATTGATGAAAGCAGTTCAAACATTTTATTTTTTCAAAACTGAATTTTTATATATGAATTTTAAATCAGAATAAAAAGGAATGAATTTTATTTTATAATATTTTACTTCTAGAAACCAGATAACTAAAACAAAAATTATGCTTCCTACATACCAGAATACTTTATGTGCTATATCAAACCAAGAAGCACCTGTTACAAAAACAGCTGAAAGAAAGACTATTCTTATAATATTTACAATTAATAATGATGCAAAAGAAATTAATATTAATTTTAATCGCTTTGGTAATTTTATAGAGGGTGTTGAAAGATTAAGAATTAATAATAAATAGTATGCAGAACCTGCTACACATGCTTCAATTATCTCTACAAAAAGATTATTTGGAAAACTCAAAATAATTCCCTTTAAAGAAACGTCAAAGAATAAACTTAGAATAAAATATGTTGGATAAAGTGTTAAAGGAGTGAAAATTTTGTAAAATAGCCAAAGGTTTGGTATGGCAACTATAATTAAAATAAAATATCTAATAAAAATATTTAAAAATGATTTTAATTTTTTCTTCATCTTTTCCAAAGTGGAAATGTATTTAAATAATTTAGTGTTGACAAAGATATAAAATGCTGATCAAAAAGAATTATTTATACTTATTTCTATTATTGATAGTTATTGCTTTTTATTTTGATAAAGTTGTTATTCAGGGGTTTGAATTTATTAGAAATTCTGTTCTAAGCCAAATATTATTAGCTTTTACTTGGATTACTAATGAAATTATTGTGTTTGTATTCTTAACTCTTATGTTATTTTATGGTTCTAAGAAAAAATGGATTATTCCTTTTTGGGCAACCTTAGCCTTGTCAACTATTATAGGTATTTTATTGAAAATAATAACTCAAAGATTAAGACCTTTTCAGCAAGGTTTGCTTGCTACATTGCCTGAATTAGCTAAGATGAGTCACTTTAGTTGGAATCTAAGTTTTCCTTCCTTCAATACAATGATTATGTTTTGTGCCTTACCTCTTATTAATAAAGAATATCCTAAGCTAAAGAAAATATGGCTTATATTGGCTATATTAGTCGCTCTAACAAGAGTTTATTTTGGTCTCCACTTTCTCAGTGATGTGATTGTGGGGGGACTTATAGGTTATTTAATAGGGGTGTGGGTTATTAGATTAGAAACAGATAAGAGATTTTTTCAGAAGATTGTTAAGAAAGTCAAGAAATTATTTAGTAGATTTGTGTAAGAAATTCTAAATATGAGGTCTACACTCTTTATCTACTTCTAATAATTTTGAATGGGTGCTTGTTAATAAATTTATAAGATACTTTTTTTTAGAAGCTGATTCGATTACTTTTTCTATACTTCTATAAATAGCCTGTACAGATTTTTCTAAACATAATCTATAATCAGATGTATCTTCATTACATGCTAAAAGATCTAAACTAAATATTGCTTGATCATGTTCCCCTTCTGTTTTAAGGTGATCTTTAAATTTTAAATCCCAATAATCATTTGATAAGATATGTGGATAAGAAATTAAAATATTATTAGTCATAGAAATTTACCTAGAATTTTATCTTCTAGAAACTCTAACAGCTAGGATTATAATAATCACAATAAGTACTAAGTTAAGTAATCCAATACCCCAAAGGTATGAACTTCCACCAATAGCACTTCCTGTTAATCCTGAAAAGAAACCATTTCCTGAAGGATTTTCTATTAATACAGATACAGCTTGATTTAATACAAGTTGATTTTCTGATAAGATTTCTATATTAAAGTAGTTTGTTCCTTCTGCATCTTCATTAACTGTGAATGTAAATATTACTTCTTTTGATTGACCTGATGCTAATGTGAAAACAGATTCACTTAAACTTGATGTTGATGCCCAGTTTGTATAACCTGCTGCATTTAAGATAAAGTCTTTATCAGTATTTCCATTATTTGTAACTACTGCTTTAACAATTAAATCTTGACCTGCTAAGCCTCCTGATTCTAATGTTGCCATAACTGTAACAGGAACAATTGTTGCACAATTTCCTTCAACTTTTAGATAAGCATTAAAAGATTCTTCAGAAGTTCTTCCATAAAGATCATCATCTTTATCATAATCATAATAAGTACCCATTGAAAGAGTATATTGTTTTTCTTCAGCATCTTTTGGAACTGTGAATGCGAATGATACTTGTGCATTGTCTCCTGCATCCATATCTCCTAAAATAACTTCATCTATATTTAATCCTAGTTCACTATTAAATAAGGTTACTTTTATTTGATCTTCAAAATCTGTATCTCCAATATTATATACATCTGCTGAGAATATTACATTTTGACCACATGAAGCTGGAATTGGTGTTGCTATTGAATCTTCATCAATAACTACCATTTTATCTTTATCATTTTCTTGATCAATTCTTATTTCTGCATAAAATTCAGAATCTCCGAAATTGCTTTCTGCTAAATCTTCTGAAAAATCTATACATGTTAAATCTTCATCATCATCTGGATATGCTTTTACATATAATCTATAATTAGCATCTTCTACTTCATTTGGATCTACTCTAAATTCAAATACAAATTTATCATCATCTCCTGAATCAATATCTCCTACATCTACTAATTCTTCATCTGAACTTAACCAGATCATTTCATCCATTATATTACTATTTGAATCTTCTCTGAATAAGCCTAATTCAAGCATTACATTTTCAAGATCATAATCTTCTCCTTTATCATTTTGAAGTTCAACTTCTATTTCAATTGTATCTAGAGGTAACCATTCATCGTCATCTCCTTCCCCATTGTTTTGAATATCTACATTTAATACTAAATTTGAATAATCTATTGAACCTTCATCACAGAAAGCAAATGTTTCTGATTCAGGTGTAGCTTCTGTTACTTCTATTGTTAATTCTAATTGAGCTTCTGCAGCTGTTTCACTTTGTAAATCAATTATAGCATTAATTGTTTCTGTAGCATCACTAGGTACTTCTAATATAGCAGTAAGTTCAACTGAATCTCCCATAATAATAGATGTTAAGTTAGGAAGAGCTGACCACCCACCAATATTTGTAGAACTTCCAGACCAGTTTAATTCAGTATAATCAATAGTTGCGTCTGGAGATGATAAATTAAATGTTATTGTAACGGATGAACCTGCAAGAACAGCTTCTGGTGCATCAACTAATGTTAATTCTAAAGCTGCAGCACTGATTAATGTCATTAGAAATACAATTGATAAAATGCTTAAACCAACCAATGTCATATTTTTAGCTTTCATTTTGTAGTCATTTGGGAGTTAATATGGTTTATAAAGTTTTCGATTCTTCATTATATAGATTAAATTAGGTAGTGTTTTGTGCTAACTAATTGATATAGTATAGAGCTAAACATTTATATATTTTATTATACTGGTTTATCAACGGTAAAAAGACATAAAATGGCAATAAAATCTCAGGAAAATTATGCAGGTGCATGGGCGTTTTTAATAGGTGTTGTGCTGGCTGTTTTGATTGGTTTATCTACAACATTAATTCCAATTCCTGCTTTAGCAGAATATAGTGCTGAAATATATGGTATATTAGTGGTGCTTGGAATTGTGGTTGGATTCTTGAATGTTACAAGTAAAGACTCACAGACTTTCTTACTTGCAGGAGCTGTTTTAGTTATTGTTAGTAAGTTTGGGATGGAAAGTGTGACCGGATCTTTGATTGGTATAGGAATAGGTGATGCTGTTTCTTCAACATTTGCAGCATTATTAGCCTTATTTGTGCCTGCAACTATAATAGTAGCTCTAAAAACAGTGTTTTCTATGACTAATGTATAAAATTACTA
>Ga0233428_1003531_pt1 | contig 13126 bp, 11 predicted proteins | sample SI_118_April2016_4_FD_179890 | JGI IMG/M metagenome (GOLD analysis project Ga0233428, IMG submission 179890) | Seawater microbial communities from Saanich Inlet, British Columbia, Canada - SI_118_April2016_120_MG | ecosystem: Environmental > Aquatic > Marine > Inlet | place: Canada: British... | reverse complement strand
AACCACTAGCAGGACCTACTATCTTTGTTAGAGTAATGTTTTCAGGTTCAGAACAATTATCAGTTCCGGTAACTACGTAGTCAACAATAGCACCACATACTCCAGGATCATTATCGACCGCGATGTTGTTAGGGCAACTAATAGTTGGCGCGGTATTATCCACCACCGTTACAGTCGTTGAGCATGTATCTGATGCTCCACTGTCGTCTGTTACGGTAAATGTTACCACCGTAATTCCTAATCCATATGGCCCTTCAGGACTCTGGCTTGTCGTGATTGGATCTTCATCAGGATCATATGATCCGTTGTCGACATCAGCATCGGCGTTACAGTCAGTACCTGCAAAAACCGTTACACTACTGCATTCGGCTACAGGAGGACGGTTTGTTAACCCCTTGGTAACCGTGTGTGTCTCAGATGTCGTATTGCAATTATCTGATACTTCAACTTCAATGATGTTGTCTCCATCAATCAGGTTTACTGTAGTGCTAAATGACACCTCGTTAGGATCAGATGCGTTATTAGTCGATACGGGTGTAACTGAACTTCCATTAACCTCTATTCCCTGAATCTCATTGTCATCAGTTGCAGTTCCCTGAACAGTTATTGTAGCATCTGCAGTTGATGCCCCGTCTATCGGTGTCCAGTCACCGATAACCGGAGAACCACTGTCTTGGTAAACCGAACTTGTAAGCGATGCGTTCTTGCCTGATGAATCAGTGGCAACAATCGCAATCGAATTCGACCCACTGGAAAGAAATACTGTGGTACTGAACGACACCTCAACAGCATCATTCGGGTTATTCGTAGGTGACAGTGTTACTGAAGCACCGTTTACGGTGACCCCTGCAACTTCTGTATCATCTGTAACCGTACCAGAGACTGTTACGCTGCTGTCACTTGTACAAAGCTCTGCAGTGGGGTTAGTCACGCTAAGAGTCGGGCCTCCAATATCAACAACTATGTCCGTCCCTGCCTGTATACTTAACGTAAATTTACCGAATGTGGTCCTTGAACCGTTGACATAAGCATATGCTGTAAAATCATGCAACATAGGCATACCTACTACAGTCACACTTGTTGATCCGCTTGATCCATAAGAAGAAAGATAAGCTCTCTGCTGTACAACACCATTTTCATCACGAATCTCACCAGATCCACTGATGTACGGACTGCTGAATGTAACATCTCCCAATGCCGAAAAGTTAATAGTGACTGTACCTGTCTGGTAGCTAAGATTGTGATTATTTATAGTTTGCTCAGCAGTCAGAGAAACCGGTGTGCCTCTTCTTGAGTAATCATACAAAGTTATAGAGGAAGATAAATAGGGATCACTGTTGTAAAAACCGTATTGTTGATAACTAAGACTCCAGTCCCCTTCTGCTAGAATCAAGTCGAAATCACCATTGTCAAGATTGATATTGTCTCTAGAATTGCCCCCATATGCTGGGGTATTGTAGATGCCTGCCATATTTATATATGCATAATTCAGATCCTGTATGCCCTTTGAACCGCTTAAGCTGACGGTCCCATTTAAAAAAGCTGCATCAGTGACAATATCTTGAGTTACAGTACTGCCCGGAAGAACATTAATAGGCCTGGCATAACTCGAATATGGATGAACGAAGTAATCATCGTAATTGTTCAAATAGGCATATGGGTAAAGATACCAATTACCGGGAATAAGATCTGTCAAGGAGTATGTATTGCCGGTAGTACTCGTGCTTTTGCTGCCGCCTCCTGATCTAGAGGCGCTTATGTAGTTTCTATCAATATCTGCTATTCCATTAATACCGATGGACCCCTCGATTGATCCGGGTGTATCTGTTTCAATGGTTAATGCATAATTCTGGGTAACAGTCTGACCCACAGACAGATCAACGTATTTGTTACCCAAGTTATAATTTGCACCGCTGGTCATGTACGCAGTTCCGTATATCCTGATGTTGCTATTGGGCTGTACGGGGAAGGAGAAAGTCCCATCTGAACCAGTGCGAGTATAGGCGTATGTATAGTTCCCACCAGAATTTAAATATGCATAGACATACGCGTAGCTCAGGGTTGCACCTGTCACAGATACGGTGCCGACTACAAATCCAGGGTTGACATTAAAATCAAGAGTAGAGATATTGCTTTCAGTTACTGCCACTGACTGCGATTTAAAATACAAATAATCTTTATTGCTATCCGAACGCGCATAAGCACTTACACTATATGTTATGCTGGAACCGTCAGTAGGAGTGTTGACAGTCAGGTTATAGCTACCGCTAGAAGTTCCAATTGATGCATTTTCACTGCCACTATAAGCACTTATATTGGCATAACCAGTGGTGACGCCGTCTATTGAGACCGTACCGCTAATATAGCCTGGGTTCAACTGTACATCTTGTGCCGCAGCTTTTGTAAATGAGGAAAACAAAGCAACCGCAATTAAGAGCATGAATATAGAAATATATTGTAGAATGTTTTTCTTGTTTTTAGCATGTGTGTTATATGAAATATTCATTCTGCACCTCCTTCACTGATAATATCCAGCCTGACATTCTGCCCAAAGTCATCAACACCTAACAGATTGAGAGATAAAATACCTGTCAGGATTTGGATTACCTGATCAGATGACATAGAGGAGCTAAGCCTCCAAATCAATGTTGATCCATCACCCGCAGGAAGATTATTAACATGCAGGGCTTGTGCAAGCGGATCAGGAAGTTGAAGTGGTGCGTTTTGTACCAGCAATACCTCACTTAATGAAGAAGTACCGGAGTTTGTCACTGTCACCTCTAAAGTAGCAACACTTCCACCTTCATCCAGGTCATCTGCCATCAAAAACCGATGAGTGACGGAAACACCATCAACGGCCTGAGCAGTTGCTGTAATGAATAATATAAACGACACACAAGATATAAACAAAAATGTCTTCAACAATTTCATTAAACCCCCTCTTTCACGAAAATCGATAAAATGTATAATGCGTAACTGAAAATTTGTTACAACCACCCCCCTAAACTACTTCCAAGGAAACAGAATAATTCTACAACATTTATTTAACCACCAGACCTAACTACCAAAAAAAAGCCCTACTGCAAAAGACGGCAATTTATACCATCCGTGGCAGTAGAGCTTTTATATTTCTTGCTGATTGATAGAGAGGCATCCATGCCCCCCCTTATTAAATTATAGTGGCATTACAATAATGTAATGGATACAGTTTTACAACAGGACTTTTATGGGTATTGTTTGGGTACGCAGAATACCCAATCTTTTTTTTAGACACACTAGATTCTCTTATTACAGGCACTATAAATACTGACTGACGGCAATTTACACCAATCACTCACTATGTGCACCTAGCGGCTTGTTATTGATCACTTGACATTTATCATTGTTTCTCTGCACCCGACACTCTTCATTGCCAATAACTTGTAACTTGTAACTCGCAACTCGTAACCCACTACACAAAGCCCCTCTGTGATCTTAGTGCCATAGTGTGGGCATTGTTTTGTTTTAGATCTGTTTTTAATCCGCATTTATCTGCAGCCAATAACATCGTTTAAACAACGAATATGACCATATCATTGTGATGAAGATTTTTTCATGAATAATCTTGAATAGACATAATCATAAATCATTTTTTTATTTTCAGAAGAGATCCCTGTGAACTCAATACTGAAATATCCCTTATCTGCAACATTCTTATGTATTATTACCCCTTTTGCATTAAAAGGTATTTCGTTACATAGAGTGAGAATGAGATTAACTTCGTCATCGATATTATATCCCCTGAACTCGTGAGAAACGTGAACACCAATACCGCTTATACTAATATCTTTAGCATTCAGCACTTCCAGAAAGATATCTCCCATTATCTGGACTTCAACCGGGCATTCACATGCAGCTTCTACACGAATGTTTTACCTTTTTTCATTTATACGTTTATCTGAACGCACATATTTTCTTTTTTCTCTCATAATCCCCCGAAACAACAATATTCAAATATAAATTTCTCTGTATAAACTATATTATATTTAACATTTCAGTAGACACAACTATATTTTTGATTTACCCCCCATAACCACCTCAGTCTGTGACCTTAGTGCCTTAGCGTGAGAATTGTTTTGTTTTAGATCTGTTTTTAATCAGCATTTATCTGCGTCCTATATTATCATTTTCTTCTCTGCATAAAAAAAAAGAGCAGACAGGCACAAGACCCATCTACTCTCTTTTATAAAACTAAAACAACTTAACTTCTATCTTACTTCTTACCTTTCGGTTTATGTTTCGCACCAGGATTGCCCGGTTCGAATTTAGGACCATCATTACCACCGTTGTTGTCGTGCCCCGGTGTATTTAGATCGTCTGAACCATTACCAACACCTTCATCACCACGTAGAACATTAACAACATTACAGCTGCTAACTAGACTAGTGTTACCATTTACATCCGTTGCAGTAGCATGTATGGTAATGATGTTACCAACACCACCGGAACTAGAAATCGTAATCTGGTCTCCACTGATAACTACATCTCCATCAATATCTCTAAGACTGGTATAGCCTGTTACAGTGACATGATCGACAGCACAGTTATCTTTTGCCGTAATCGTATATGAAACAGGGAAACCTGATGGAGCGACATTATGTGGTGTCTCACAATCTACAGTTGGCAGAACATTGTCCTCTACTGTTACTGTCGCATCCACAGTGCTGACATTATCATTATTGTCTGTCACTGTCAAAGTAACTGTGTTTGGACCGACATCATCGCAGGTAAAGCTGCTTTGCGAAATGCTTAATAGTTTAATACCACAAGCATCATTGCTGCCATTATCTACATCTTCAGCTGTGGTTGATCCATTACCATCAGCATCAAGCTGAACTATTACGTCCTGAGCTATAGCTACCGGATTAACATTGTCCTCCACTGTCACAGTAGCTGATTCAGTATCGGAATTGCCATTGTTGTCTGTCACGGTCAGCACGACAGTATTTGCACCTACATTGCTGCAGTCAAAACTGGTTATGTCCAGGGCTAACGTGGCAATGCCGCAAGCGTCACTGCTATCGTTATCTATCTGGGCTGGTGTGATAGTCACACTTCCATTCGCATCAAGCTGAACTGTTATGTTCTTAGCTGATGCAATTGGATTTACATTGTCCTCAACCGTTACAGTAGCAGTTTTCGAATCGCTGTTGCCGTTATTGTCAGTTACGCTTAAGGTAACAGTGTTAGTACCTACATTGCTGCAGTCAAAACCGCTTGGACTTACAGATAATGGCCCAAGGTCACAACCAGAACTATCACCATCTACATCTGCTGCAGTAATTGTAGCATTTCCAGAAGCGTCAAGTGATATAATATGGTTTTTTGTAACTAGATTTATAAGCCCTTCATCTATAGTGCCGTCACAATCGTTGTCTATATCATCACATATCTCGGTTGCTCCAGGGTATACATCGGAATTGGTATCATCACAGTCATCTCTTGTCCCTGCACATGAATCCAGCGAAGTATGACCATCACCGTCAGCATCAAACGTCAAACCATCATCAACTAAACCGTTACAATCATTGTCTAATCCATCACATATCTCTGATGTTCCAGGATTTACATTTGGATTATTATCGTTACAGTCTGTTCCATTTGATACATACCCAATCGGTTGTGTACATTCAGCAGTAACACTATTAGGATTACCAAACCCGTCATTATCAGAATCCTCGTAATACGTGACTTTCGCCGCGTCACCCTCATTAATAACACCGTCACAATTATTGTCTTTATCATCACATACTTCTGATGCACCTGGATGCACAAGGCTGTTGCCATCATCACAATCATTATCACACACACGGTACCCATCACCATCATTATCTTGCTCATTAATAGGCACAGAACCATCACAGTTATTGTCTAATCCATCACATAACTCTGGGGCTCCAGGAAAGATAGTTGCATCTTCATCATTACAATCTACAGTTGCGTCAGCACCATCGCCATCTATATCTACTGGTACAAGCCCCAAAGACGAACATGAAGTTCCTTCCAGATCAATGCGATAATTAAAGGCAACCAAGCCGCCATCGTCCGTTAATGTAAGTATTATTTCGTTCATCACACCTGGATTTATAGCATTTGCTGGAGCATTAATAGAAGTAATGACTCCATCACCACCTACAATCTGACCAGTATGCATAGATGTTCCATTTAAGGAAATACTTGCATAATTATCTGGATTTATTTGAAAAACCATCGATGTTGTTGTAAAATCAGCAGGTACATCGAACCGAATTCGATAATCAGTCGAAGTATTCAAACCTACAGTTTGGGACGGGTCAAAGTTAATCCAGGCGTTGGTCCCAGTTATTAACCCCCAAGGATGTGCCACCAAATTACCATTATCATCCAACACATACTCTGCTAAGTAAGCCGGCTGCCATGGGCCTCCATCTACTGACGCCTCAGTATAGGGATCTATATCTCCTGGTGTACCGTTACCACCGAAAACAGTCAGGGTCTGCTGAGTGTCTGAACATCCTCCTGGACCAGTTCCATCCGGGACGCTTTCGATTCCAGTTAGTATCACTGTAACTGCATTTGACATCGTATCTATGCAGCACTGACCCCCTGTAAGGAAATTCCATGTACCATTACCAAGAACTAGTGGTTCCGTATAAAACCAATCATTGTACGTGCCACTGTTTCCAGTATTAGTATCATACCCTGTTAGTGTTCCACCAGCAACCATGTCATCACGGTTAGTATTATTTTGAACACCACTCCATTGGGCCGTATATGCAGGTACAATACCACTAGGATCGGATACAGTAATACCTCCATTGGCAGAATAAGCAGACGATTGATCACCATGCCATTGTTCACCCCAGAGGGTAACAGTTCCATTTCCATTATCTGTCCAGCCAAAAGACACCAAATGTGCCTGTGCTGTACTCACCATGCATGCAAAAACAATAAATACTACCAATATACTTAATTTTGCCTTTATCATTAAAGCTCCTTCATACTAAAAAAAATGTTGAAAAACAGAATTACGTTCTTACCTCCTCTACTCCTTGTAATATTGAAGCAAGAACTACATCTATAAATAAAAAAAAGCCCTACTGCGAAAGACGGCAATTCATACCATCCATGGCAGTAGAGCTTGTTAGAGTGTTACCTGATTGTTCTAGAGGCATCCATGCCCCTGATTCTTTAAATTTACAAGTATTTATGTCATTGTTATTTTGATTCTATAAAACCCTTATAACCACTCAATCAGGCTGAAAGAAAGAAGGATGACCTCTGAAACAAATGTGATGGACACACAACCTCTACCACGCAAGATTGCAAAACCAATACCAAGAGGACAGGGAGAGATACAGCAGGGAGTATTCAATAACTATAAGTATTTAAACAGAAGATGCTTAGTATTTAAAAATTTAAAATGTAGACAAACTGAGAACTCCTCTCACAGACGCTACCTACGAAAAACATTCTTAAACAGACTTAAAACACTCAAAATAGAAGTAAATATTTCGCAAAAGTATCTGAGAAGGATTGTAGGGTGTGTAAAATTTCGCACACTTTCTCTTTTGGCCTCCCTCTTTAAAGAACGCCCCCCATCACAGTCGTGATTTTTTCATTATCCTATTTTGCAATTTAACAGAAAACTCTCCATTCCACCCTCTCCATCACCCTCATGGAGAACTATAATAAAATAAAAATGATAAAACAACATGTATTTAATGCATACAAAATAGGCACAATAAATACCCATTCATCCACCAATTACACACTTGACAAAAAAAATACAGCAGCATGTATTTAATACACACAAAACATATACGATAAATACTCATTCATTAATTAACACACTTTATCCACTTGCCATAATCACTACTTATTTGCAACCTTAGAGTGAGTACAATTTCCTCTTTTTAATTCTTAAATAATTTTTCCCTTTGCGTTCTCTTGCCCTCGGAGTTTTTTGTCCGGGGAAACACCTTCGAGAGAGGCTCTTCTTTTATCTATCTTTTTTCTGTGCCTATCTTCTAGCAATATCACTGTTGTTTCTCTGTGAGCTTAGTGCCCTAGCACGAGAACTGTCTTGTATTAGATCTGTTTTTAATCCGAGTTTAACTGCGGCCAATATAATTCTTCTTTTTTCATCTACGCTCTCTGCATTTCCACGTGAAAATGCCCTGTTTTTTCCTCTTGATTTTAAATGCTCATCTTCATTATAATCCGTAAGTTATTACCCTATTAATTTTTACACATTTAACTTGTATGAAATGGATAAAAAAATGAGGAAATCTAACAGGAGTAATTCATCAAATCAGAGAACAGATTCAATCTCAGGTTTTACGTTAATTGAACTTTTGATAGTAATGGTAATCATAGGATTGCTTGCCGCCTTTATCGTACCAAAGCTTATCGGACGTGTAGGCGAGTCAAAGCAGACAGCTGCAAAAGCACAAATTGAATTAACATCAACTGCAATTGAGATATACAAGCTGGACACAGGAAAGTACCCTTCGCAGGAGGCAGGTCTGCAATCGTTGAACACCAAACCGGGTGATGTACAGAACTGGAAGGGACCTTATATGAAAAAGGACAAAGTCCCTAAAGATCCATGGGGAGTTGAGTATATATACAAATTCCCTGGTTCACATGGCGATTATGATCTCCTATCTTATGGAGCTGATGGAAGTGAAGGCGGATCAGGTGATGATAAAGATATAGTCAGTTGGGAGTAAGCTGGTCTTGACATACTAGACACCTGAATCAGTTTTAAACTAATATATAGTACCTTCGATTTCAGAATTTTTTGTATGTAAGTGCTAACATGAGTAATAGATTCCTGATCAAGTCCGGAATGATAATCCCCAGGCAAAAGACGCCGAGGGCTTTTCCTGAACATCCTGTCAACACATAATATTTTAAAACAGTGACAAACCATGTCAAGACCAGAAGACAAAAACAGCAGACTCCTGGACGTTCTGCTAGAAGTGGACAAGATAACAAGGGATGACGTAGAAAAGATCATACAACTGCAGGAGAAAACCCACGAAAAGGCGGACAGGATATTACTGAATCTCGGCATTATCTCCGAAGAGGACTTACGGGATGCGCTTGGTAATCTATTCAATTTGAAAACCTGGCAAAGGAAGAAGGAAGAAGAGCTTCCTGTCGTTGACTGCCTGCCACAAAACTTTCTGCACTCCAATAGAATTTTACCCTTAAAGCAACATAACGGCAACCTTGACATTGCCGTCACAGACCCTTCCGATGAGTCACTTCTGGAAGTTATAGAATCAACTACAAACAAACGGGTAAATATCTTTATCGGCTGTGAAAAAGATATTATCGCTTCATTAAATGAGACGTATGAAGATACTACAAAGGAGGACAAATCTGCCTATTCAATAGATCTTGATGTCGTTGACGATATAGAGAAGCTTAAAGACCTTGCACTGGAAGCACCTGTTGTGAGACTGGTTAATAACGCACTTAATAAAGCGTTAGAGATTGGTGCAAGTGACATACATATTGAGATGTTTGAGAACAAGCCAAAGCTCAGATACAGAATTGATGGCGTCCTCATCGACTATCCACCTCCTACTCGTGACGTATATTTCGCAACAATCAACAGGATCAAGATAATGTCGAACCTGAACATCGCCGAGAAACGGCTGCCTCAGGACGGCAGAATACGCCTGAAGGTTGGCGGCAAGGAGATAGACATCAGGGTATCTGTTATACCAATGCTATATGGAGAGTGCATTGTAATGCGTATCCTGGACAAGTCTAACATAACTCTTGACCTCTCCACGTTTGGTTTCAGTGAGGATGTTCTGGAGAATCTTAGAAAACTTATTACAAAATCTGAGGGCATGATATTGGCTACAGGGCCAACTGGAAGTGGTAAGACAACGACGCTATACGCGTCTCTCAAAGAGATAATATCCCCTTCCTTAAAGATTATAACAGTTGAAGACCCGGTTGAGTATAGTCTTGAAGGGGTGAACCAGATACAGGTGAACAGTAAAGTAGGCCTGGACTTTGCCTCGGGGCTTCGTTCAATATTGAGGCATGATCCGGATGTAATACTTGTAGGTGAGATCAGGGACAAAAGTACTGCAAGCATATCCATACAGTCATCACTGACCGGTCATCTTGTCCTCTCAACACTTCACACAAACGATGCTGCCTCCGCCTTTAATCGTCTTCTTGACATGGGCATGGAGGATTACCTTGTTTCTACCTGCGTCATTGCAGTTCTGGCACAAAGGCTGGTAAGAAAGCTCTGTGAATGCAAGGAGGAGTACCGCCTTGATGAAGAGACAATGGCAAGGATTGGCATAGACAGTGAGAAACCGTTGTATCGCCCTAACGGCTGCATCGAATGCAGCAACACTGGATACAGAGGTAGAGTTGCTATTTCAGAACTGCTCATAGTTAATGACAATATCAGGCAGATGATTGTCAATCGTGAACGATCAAATATATTACAACGGGAAGCCATGAGAAGTGGAATGAGAACACTCTGGCAGGACGGGCTTAAAAAAGTAGAGGATGGATTTACCTCATTAAGTGAACTTGAAAGAGTAACGGATGATACCTCAGTTAAAGCTGGAGAAGAAGTTTCAGATCAGACTGAACAGGCAGATACCAAAACTAATTAATGCTATTAATAAAAAAACCAACGTATACATTATTATGTATATTCATCATACTCATCTCAACTCACTTCTGCACTGCGGCCGAGTACAACAGGCTCCGGGAGATACGCTCCAATATAAACAGAGGCATTGTCCTGTACAATGAGGGCCATAAAAAAGAGGCACTCCCCTATCTGGAGGAAATTACAGGCAGTGGAATTGTATATCCTGATGTCTATTATGTATTGGGAGAGATTTACTACGAAGACAACAAACTGCAGAAAGCAATTGAGAACTGGGAAATATCACAGAGCCAATCACCTAAAGACGCAATCCTCTCAAAGATTACAAAGGCAAGGAAAGAGCTTAAGGTGGATGAAAAACTCAGTAATAAGATCAGCTGCAACTTTGTGCTCAAATACGATCAGGACGATGCATATTCATCCGAACTGGTCCTTCATACACTCGTAAATGCGTATAATACACTTGCATACGATTTCGGATGGTATGAGAATAGCGAATTTACCGTCATACTCTATTCAAACGAAGATTTCACAGATATACTAAACGTACCTTCCTGGGCAGCCGCTATATATGACGGAAAGATACGGATACCGTTCCAGTATGCCTCGATGAATATCGATGAACTGGAGTCGATAATTCGCCACGAATTGACACACGCCCTTATACATCGCATGGCCGGCAACAGTGTACCCGCATGGATACATGAGGGGATAGCACAATACAAGGATGGCGTAGATGATACGGCAGTCAAGGAAGTGCTGAGGCAGGCGATTGCCAGCAACTCCCTGATACCAATCAGCTATCTCAAATCAGGTTTTGTAAGTTTTAAGGAAGACAAGACAAAGGTACAGATCGCATATGCTGAAAGCCTCAGCTTTATTGAATACCTTATTGACAACTACGGCTTCTATACGATCATCGACATGTTAAATAACTTTAACAACTACTCATCCATTGACGAACTCTTCACATCAGTCTATCGCATAGATCTAACTCAGTTAGAGAGTGGCTGGATCGAACAACTAAAGTTAGAATATTCTTAATATAAATCAAGGCTTTAGAGCTTTATTCTTTTTTTTAAACATTTTAAGATCATCTACGTTAAATACGATATTCCTGCCAACCCTTCTTGCTTTTATTTTTTTTGATTTAACCCACCTTCTTACTGTTATCTCAGCCACTTCAAGATATTCTGAAGCTTCATTAATAGTAAATGGAGATTGTCTTATTTCGTCAAATACTTCATCATGTCTGTAATAATCTTTCTCAAATCCACGCCTTGCAATAACAGCAAAAAGTTTCTCCCTTTCCTCAATTGACATATCCAAAATTTCTTTATATACATTTTGTGCAGTTTTCACTACTCGGCCCCCTTTAAATACCTTTTCAGCTTAAGATAAAAATTCTCATGACTTCCAATCATATACAAAATAATGTTATTTTTCTCAAATAGATAAGCAATCAAAAATTGTTGCCCTATAAAATTAAATTTATGGACCCTCAATCCAGAAAGATCGCCCTTCTTTGCTTCCCCGATATCAGGTTCATTTAGAATATTTTCCACTTCATCCTCAATAACAAGCTGGAAAGGCCTTGATTGTTTTTTTACGAATTTTCTAAATGGTGGTTTGAATAGTTGATTCATGATAAACATAATGATAACTTAGTTAGTCATTTACGTCAACATGTAAATATATCAAACAGATATAAACAATTTAGAATATGGATGGATAAGACAACTGAGGTTGGAGTGAATATAAGAAGTAATAGACAGACATTTAGGTATTTACCGCAGATACGCAAAGAGAAAAGACAAAATAATTTAGGATTTGGGAGTAACGAGGTAAGAGACAAGAAACAAGAACGCAAGGTTAATTACAAAACACCGTCAAATCTGATCCGGTTTTACGAGAATTGTCATTCCGGGCTTGATCCGGAATCTATTACTCAAGTAAGTACTCAAAACCAGAGATTCTGAAATAAATCCAGAATGACAATATTGGTACTTTACTTATTATCGGACGATCTGTGACTTACCAAACCATCCTAACTAAGTCAATATTTCTACGCAAATGCCAATCGATGACCTTTAGGTTCTGGTACTGGATCTCCAAATTCCTTGGCAGTTTTTATCCAAAGTTTCATTGCTGATTTCAAATTTGTCAAAGCTTTAGAGTGTGTGTCACCGTGTGCAACACACCCAGGTAATTCTGGCACTTCCGCAATAAAAGCACTGTCTTCTTTGCTCCAGTAAATAATAACTTCATACTTATCCATTAGACTTAACTCCTAACTTATATTTTAAAATGATATTTCTAACCTGCCGAATCTGATAAGGTTTAGCCTTATTCCCTTCTTTTTGCAAATTAATCTTTTCTAATATTCCTTCTTTCCTAAGTATATGGTGACTGCCGCTCACTCTTTTGTCAAAGCCTAATCCATTC
>Ga0233428_1003527_pt1 | contig 13136 bp, 10 predicted proteins | sample SI_118_April2016_4_FD_179890 | JGI IMG/M metagenome (GOLD analysis project Ga0233428, IMG submission 179890) | Seawater microbial communities from Saanich Inlet, British Columbia, Canada - SI_118_April2016_120_MG | ecosystem: Environmental > Aquatic > Marine > Inlet | place: Canada: British... | reverse complement strand
CGTCTCCCGAAGACGATCATTGATCTTCACCAAGGCCTCACGCATGGCCGGAATATGTTCATCAGCATTGTCATCAAACTCTATGAGATGTTTCCTGTCATTCCCGTCTTTCTCAGTCGTAAGAGTGATGACCTTTGACGGTTCAGGAGACGTGTCTAAGGCAGCCCAATTGATGCCATTGTCCTTCATTACGACTATCAGCTTCTGAGTAGCTCTTATTCGAGAGGACTTACCACTTGTAGCCTGTTTGGCTCTAAAGTCCTCAGCGTAGTTCAATGCCACAAGGCCATCGACAACATCTAAATAGACTGTCTGTGAGAATAGCTTGCTACTCGTTTTGTCATCCCAATACCGTCCACCCTTCAAGAACTCTTGGGCGTTGCGACTGTAGCCAACGAGGAGTTCAGGAGAAGACGTCCAAGCCGTGAATAGATCAAGCATAATAAGCTCAATGATGCGCAGCACTTCTGGCTCAAGTTTACCCCACGCTCTTTTGCCTTCGTTTTTACGCCATAGCTTCAGTTCATCCAACAGCACTTGGAAAGTGTCCGTTGATGCCTGAGGGACGAGCTTAATGTTCAGGTTTGGGGCGCGTGATAGTTCTGCTTTATCTGTACTTGTCATCGTAGTCATCACATTTGACACTAACTATATCTGTTGTATTCAAGTTATCTCCTCCGCCAATTCCACGGCATCATAAACTCACCACGCCAGAGACCCTTCCAGACCGACATTGTATCGTGTGAATTAGTGAGGCTAGGCTACTTCCAATACCAAACATCATCCTCATACCATTCAGGATTTAATTCATGGTCAGTAGTCACCCAACCCGTTGGACGCACCCACTCTTCACCAATTTGACAAAGTTTTACTGCCCAATCCTCTGCGGTTTCTTTACTCCCCCCATATTCATGAACCACAAACAATATTGTATTGTCAGAAGATGTGCTAACCATTTCAACGGTACTGTTCTGACTACCCATTGGATCTATAAGTAGTAATTCACCAATCCTGGGGATTGAAGGCAGCCGGATTAACTTAGAAATCTCAACAAAGTCTTCCCCGCTTTCTTTACTCCTTATCCTGCAATAAACCTTCACTAAGAAGCCGTATTGTTCAAGGCCCGCCGTCGCCGTCCTATAACTCACATACAGCAACATGCACAATATGCCCAATTGAATTAATTCCATCGCTAACATTCTTGTCCTCCATAATTATTCTACGGCACGATAACAGGTTTTCGTTGTCGATCTATCCTCTCAAAATCCCATCGCATGTGTATCTAACCCTAAATCATAATAACAACATCTCAGCTAAGGGTCCCCCCCATAAGCAACCTCAGGGAAAACCCAAGGCGCAAATACATATGACACACAAAAGTACCACTCAAGTGGTGCATGAGACGTCAAAGACTCTGTGAGTCCCAGCGGAGTCCATACGACTCAATTAGCCGCCCCAGAGTCCCTAAGACTCCACAAAACTACTGCCTCTGTATGACTCTTAAAATGACTCCTAGAGGGGTTCCTGAGGGGTGCTAAAATGGTGCCTATGTTGCCGATGTGGACCGGAGAAGGGTAGTACAAATGGTAGTACATTTGTCCCCTTTACAGCGGACTCTGGTGTACCTATGTTGTTGTTTCCAAAGGATACTAAAGGTCCGTTGATGCCTGTAGTGGGAAACTAACCCGGACGCGGGCACCAATTTTCATTTAAAAATGTCCATTCCTATTACGTGATGCGCGGGTCAAGTTCGCGCATGACGATCGAAGTAGTTGGGGAAGGCTTTACTTTAAACCAGTGCCAGGGCTTCTTCGCTGCCGCCGGAGGCGCGCAATATTGAGTACCAGACGGAGTTGAGCATTTCGGTGCCGGAGACACCGACTGCGGGTTGGCGTTTTTCGGTTTTGAGCATTCCGCCGTCTTTGCCCCAGGCTTCGACCTCAGCAACGGCGACGTCGAGGCTGGGGTCGCAGATTAGGCGGGCTTCGCAGGCGTCGAGGCCGGTGGAGACGAGTGCGCAGGTGACCATGGTGTTGACGTTGCGGGGGTAGAGCGTGGCGATATCGCGGGCGGAACCCTCGAAAATGATGGTCTCGCTGGTCATGTCTTCCGCCTTGAAGGCGCTATCACTGAAATCAATGTTGTCCGGGTGCTTGCGAAAGGTGATGCGCACGCGCTCCCACTCGCCGTCCCGCATTAGCAATGCGTCACCGCCGAGCAAGGCGCCGGATGCGAGATAGAGCTTCTTGCCATTTTTGTTTGCTGTGTCTTCGAGCTTGTGACGCAAGTCGTCATCGGCGAGGGCGGTCACGGAGAGCGGCATATAGTCTGCGCAGGTTAAGAATATCTCGCCAAATTCCTGAGTGATCGCCGGATGGGCGCATTCGACGATTAAATCCGGCGTCATCTCGGCGGCTTTGGAGAGGTCGGTCAAGTGATAGGCCGGGCCCAAATCCTGCAAGGCTGCCGGGCTACGATTATAGGCAAAAGCCAGCTCGAACCGTCCGGCGCTCGCTTCGATCCGCCTGGCGATCTCGCGCCCAATAAATCCAAAACCGACAATGCCAATTCTCATGAGAGCCTCTGTTCTGTTACTCAAGGAGCGGGAGTGTGAAATAGAAGGTGCTTCCTTTATCGGTATCGCTTTCAAAGTCGATCTTGCCACCGTGTTGCTCAACGATTGATTTCGAAATACTGAGGCCGAGGCCGGTGCCGCCGATTTGACGGGTATCGGTCGAGTCTACTTGGGTGAACTTTTTAAATATTTGATCGTGATCTTCTTCAGCAATACCGCAGCCATTGTCTTTTACCGAAATCAATGCATCTTCGTCTTGCTCGCTGACGGAGATTTCGACGGTGCTGTTCTCCGGGGAAAATTTAGCCGCATTGGAAAGTAAATTTGAGAGCACCTGGGTTAATCGTGCCTCGTCTCCGTTGATGAAAATATTGGGTGATGATTCCGTCAAAACAAAAGAAACTTTGTGCGTGTCGCTATACCCTTTATTGGCTTCGATGGCGTTCTTAACCAATTCCGCAGCATCTAATTTTCTCATCTTAAACTCGGATTTTCCAGATTCGAATTTCTGAATATCAAGAATATCATTGATTAGGAGGACCAGGCGATCACTGTTACTGTAGGCGATCTCGATCATGGCTTTGATCTTTTCAGGCAATTCTCCCAAGGTTTCGGCTTGCAGCAATCCGAGCGATCCTTTGATCGAGGTAAGGGGTGTTCTAAGCTCATGGCTGACGGTTGATACGAATTCGTCTTTCAGTCGGCTAACCTTTTGCAATTCACTGATATCGCGAATGATTAAAAGCCCGGCCTCTTCGCCATCCCATGGAATTGTAACGGCAGCAACTTCAGCGTCGAAACTCCGGCCATCCATCGTAATATGTCGAAAAACGAAAGCACCATGGTGACCAGTTCTCATTCTTTCTTCACGCTGCTCGTTGGCGCGTTCCTGGTAATCGGGGTGAACAAAGTCCCTAAAAGCCTTGCCGATTAACCGTTCCGGATCATCAGCAGCGTATAAAATTGCCGCCTGTTGATTGGCAAATAGTACTTTTTGCTTGGCCGAGACGACAACGACAGCATCTGGGGAGGTCTCGATCAGGGAGCGGTAGCGCTCTTCGCTTTCACGCAAGGATTTCTCACGCCGTTTGAGTTCGGTGATGTCGGTATGGGCTCCTGATATGTAAAGTGGTTTGCCGTTCTCATCACGGAAGACCTGGCCGCGTGATTGAATATCGATATAATGGCCTTTCTTGTGGCGCATCCGCACCGAATAATCGACAGGTTCATCTGTCCTGAGGCGTTGCTGCATTGCTGCCGAGGCAATTTCCAAATCATCGGGATGAAGGAGATCAAGGAAGTCATCATTGGTGTCGCCGATTTCATCTTCGTCATAACCCAACATGGATTTCCACTGCGGTGATTTGAAATCCTCGCCAGTTTGCAAATCGACTTCCCAAATTCCATCCGCCGTACCTGAAATTGCCCGGGCGTAGCGCTTCTCGCTTTCAACCAGCGTAGCTTGGGTTTTTTTGAGCTCAGTTATGTCCTGGATGTGACCCATGGTGTATAGAATTTCATTCTCCGCCGCGTAAGCCACAGAGCGCGTCATTAAGCCCCAGACGACACTGCCGTCTTTACGGATATAGCGCTTTTCTTCACGGTTGGCTAAAATATCACCCGACATGAGCTGGTCCCGGAGATCGATCGACGTTTGCTGATCTTCAGGGAAGGTGATGTCGAAGACCTTCTTCTGGCTAAGTTCTTCGGCGGTGTAGCCGATAAATTCGCAGAAGGCGCGATTGGCTTTCCAAAAATCACCTTTCGGGCCAACAATCGTCATGCCAATCGGCGCGAATTCGAAGGCGTGATTAAACATCTCCTCGCTGGAAAGAAAATCAGAAGGCAAATCATTGATCTGCTCGCTTTTAGTTTTCTTTGTCGACACCTGATGGACCCAGTTTTAAAATACACATACCATGGTCTAACATAATGCTGATATTTCAAAGCGGGTCAAATTGCGCGTGGTTGCAAATATGTATCTTAGCTCCATAATCAGAAGCTAATATTAGAAAATTACCCTAAATCATTAGGAAGGCAGGGCGGCGTGGCTGAGCGAATTTGGGACAAGTATATTTCTGAGCGTGATCAAGGAGTCTTTGATGCGGCGGGGTTTGGCCAGAACGCTGGCTTTGGTGAACGCCCGGTATTGATGATCGTTGATGTGAGCTACGCATTTTGTGGTGACAAACGTGAGCCTATTCACGAGTCGATTAAAACCTGGAAATTATCCTGTGGCGAGGCGGCTTGGGATGCCATGCCGGTGCTGATTAAATTGATTGAGGCGGCAAGAGCCAAGGGGATCCCGGTCATCTACACCACGGGCTATGGACGTGATGACAAATGGGATCGAGGGTCATGGGCCTGGAAAAATCCCAGGGGTGAAAATCTCGAAAATTCAGAGCCGGCACCTGTTACCAATCGGGATGGCAATGATATCGTCGATGAAATCGCGCCCGCAGCACAAGACATTGTCGTCTTAAAACAAAAACCCAGTGCGTTCCACGAAGCCCCAATGATGAGCTATCTCAATTTGCTCAAAGCCGACTCGGTCATTGTCACCGGTACAACGACGTCTGGCTGCGTGCGGGCTACCGCCGTTGATGCCTTTAGTCACAATTTCCATGTCAGCGTTGTTGAAGATGCCTGCTTTGATCGCTCCGATGTGTCGCATGCCGTATCGTTGCTGGATCTCCATGCAAAATATGCCGATGTCCATACCAGCGATGCCATCATCGACTACATCAATGGGCTGCCGGATGATTTGTTTGATTTGCCTAGTGGTAAGTCTGTCTAGAAAACGCTTTGAGTAATATTTCAGCGACCCTCCTAAAATCCGGCAATCTCAGAGGTATGCTTTGGATGATTTTATCCGGCGCGGTCTTTGCTGCCAATTATGCCGTCATCCGACACCTTGCTCATGACTTTCATGTTTTTGAGCTGGTGTTTTTTCGCAATCTTTTCGGCCTCCTCGTGCTGACACCTTTTTTGTGGCGGATGCGCCATTCTATTACCAAGACCAAACGGCCTTGGCTTATTCTGACGAGAGGCATATTGCAGACCAGTTCCAGCTCGTTGTGGTTCTATGGCGTGACGGTGGTACCACTGGCGATGGCAACATCTCTGATGCTGATCGAGCCGATCATCGGCTCCATTCTGGCTATTTTTCTGTTGAAGGAGCCCAATGATATCCGTCGCTGGATGGCCGTCCTGGTCGCCATGATCGGCGCGCTCGTGATCGTCCGACCGGGTGTCTTAGAAGTTTCGACCGGTGTCGGGTTTATTTTGATGGCAGCTATCATGTGGTCGGGTTTTCTTTTGCTCGGCAAAGTTCAAAGTCGTGATGAGCCTGTAGCGGTTGTCATTGCGTATTCTTCCGCCGTAACGGTGATCTTGTCTTTAATCCCGGCGTTATTTTTCTGGAAGACGCCGAATTTGGAGCAATTTTTCGGCCTCCTCGTGCTGGGCAGTATCGCAACCTTTGCCTATTTCTGTATCACGAATGCCTATAAGGCCGGGGACGTCACGGTGGTCTCGCCGCTCACCTTTATGCGGACGATATTTGCTTCAATCGTCGGCTTTGTTTTCTTTTCAGAAATACCCGAAACCTGGATGTGGATCGGCGCAGCTATAATTGTCGCTGCGGCAACCTATTTAGCTCGTCTTGAGGTAAGTCAAACCTAGCGTTTGACAGCCGCATTACCAGCGCCAACGCCATCAACACTTGGCGGCACGGCGGTGACTTTTTTATTCTCCATGTCATAGAGTAAAGTTTCCAAAGTTCCTAAATCCGTTCCGGTGATGCGAATAAAGCGGGCATCATCCGGGAAATGAATTGAGTGAATTTCGTGGGCCGCAAACATGCCGGCCATGCCCGGGTCGAGACGGTATTTATCGGTCTTCTCAACATCAGCGAAGCCATCCTCAGAACCATCATCGTGGCGCTTATATTCGGTCATATCGGTGAAATGCGTCGCCTGGCCATAGATCGCCCAAGATGCGCCATGATCATGCGGTGGGGAGGTTCGGCCTTTGTCGTTAATGTGCGCCATAACCATAAAATCTTTATCCGGATCTCTATAGAGTGTGTGGATGCCAGCTTCCGCATCCGGGCCACAATGGGTCTGTACAAAGGTTTCATTCGTAAGCAGTTTTTCCAGGCTTTTACGCACAATCTCTAAATCTGCGTTGCCGGTTTGCGGGTCATAAGAGCCGCGGCAATCATTGCATAAATCTTCAAGTTCATAAGTCATTTCATGTTCTCCCCTAATTTTCTTCTGTTACAATTCCTGTATCGTTGTCCAAAATCATAAAGGCATCAAAATAAGATATTTCCGGTGCGCCGCCGGTACGTTCTTCGCAAGCTTTTTTCCATTCGGCATTGTGAGCGTTTTCAGCGGCTTCCTTCGAGTGCCAGAGATAAAAACCATAACACCATTTTTTATCTTCACTCCAAAGAAAGTGTTTTCGAAATAAATCCTTTTCGGCCTGCCATTTCGGTACGACGGTGCGCGCATCAGCGATCATTTCTTCGCGGTTGAGGCCCTCTGGCGCTGGGTATTTAACGAGTTCACCAATCATAAATTTTGCTCCCCTGATCCTGGAAATCACTTAAAATAATGAACCTGTATTGTAGTCAGGTAGACGGCGTGTGGCCACATATTTTGAGTAAGTATTTGGGCATATTAGGCGAGCGGAAAATCAACGATAAAGCTGGCTCCCTTACCGGGTTCTGATTCTAAGCTGATGGTACCATTGTGTTCTTCCACCAAGGCTTTGCAGATCGGCAGGCCCAAGCCCGTACCACCTATTGCCCGTGTGTTTACATCGCCAATCTGGACAAAGGGATCAAAAATTTCGCTATTATGCTTGGGGTCGATACCCGGGCCTTGATCGGTAACTTTTATAACGGCGCGTTCGTCATTTTTCGTCAATGAAATCTCGACGGATTTCCCGGCGGGTGAAAATTTGGCAGCATTCGACAATAAATTCGTCAATATTTGTTTGAGCCGTAACGGATCGCCGCCGATCATCAACGCGTTGTCACAATCTCTAAACTTGAATTCAACTTCATGAGTTTCCGCAAAGGATTTATTCTCTTCCACAGATTCAGCAACGATTTCATTGATATTCACTTTCTTGACATTGAGTTCAAGCTTACCAGCGACAATCTTTTGCAGATCGAGAATATCGTTCACGAGCGAAAGCAGGCGTTCGCTGTTGCGTTCAGCGACCGCTATGAGATCAGTCATTGTCGCCTTATCAAGATCTGTTTTCTCATCATTGAGTAATTTCAAGGACCCATAGATTGACGTAAGAGGGGTCCTCAGTTCATGACTGACGAGTGACACAAAGTCCGATTTTATGGCTTCAACCCTGGTATGCTCTGTAATATCGATCTGGAAGATGATCGTGCTGCCATCTTCAATGCGGTAAGGACGAGATTCAATCCATCGATCATCCGTTTTAAATTTACGTGACGTATTTCCGTTGTGAAAATAGGCAATCCTTTCTTTGATCCAATCCGCTTCGCGCCCTTTGGCCGTTTCTGGACGGTTGGAATGGGCCCGGACGGTTACGATTTCCTCGAAAGTTACACCCGGTTTCAGCAAATGAGCGATATCATGCTGGGTGTTACGATAAAAATCGTTGCACATAACCAATTTGTCGTTGGGGTCCCAAAGTGAGAAGCCCGCATTCAATTTGGCAAAAGAGTCATAAAACTGCTTTTCAATGTTCTGCGCCCGGCGGCGAAGCAAGACATCATCCGTTTGATCCTGTGTCGCCCCACGGTAGCCGATAAACTCGTTCATGGAATCAAAATGGGGAACACCGAAATACGACCCATAGGCTACTTTGCCGCCCGATAAAGTCATTTTAAAGGGGATGTTTCTTATTGGTTCCCGATTTTTGAAATTACCTTGAAATTCATCAAGGGCTTCGGGGGAAAAATAAACTCCGTCAACCTCCCATGGCTTTATGCCGATCAATTCTTTTACCGATTTGATGAGGTTGCCGGATGGTGAGGACATATAAGTAAATCTGAAATCCTCGTCAGCCTCCCATACTCGATCAGAGGAGGCCTCGCTGAACGCTCTAAAGCGCTCATCGCTTTTTTGCAATTCCAATGCCTGAGCCTTGCGCTGGAGAACTTCTAAGGAAAGCTCGCGGGTTTGCTGCTCAACCCGGCGCTCTAAATCATTTTGCGAGAATTTGAGGGCGACGCTTTGTTCATGTAGTCGGGTGAGCAGTTGAGACTGGGAGATGTTAAGGCGCAAAATTGCCCCGACGGTGGCGACCGCAAATAATACATAGGCGATAGAGGCTGATATCCATGAGTTGACGCTCTGATTATACTCATTGGCATCAACCCGCAGCTTAACAATTCCCTCGACATAACCCCCACCGACAATTGCTGTCGTAATGGCTCCAATTACAATTGCAGCGATGGCTATTTTTGTGCCAAATAAAACGGCTGCCAGGATGGCAAATACCAGCATCCAAATTTTACCTGCACCGATAAGGCCAAAGGATACATAACCGGCAACTGCCAGCAGAAACATCATCGATAAGAGAAACCCTGCGCGATACTGGTACGGTACTTTATTTCGTTTCAGAGTTATGAGCCACAATGCCGTCGCAAGGAAAATTTGGGCAATCATAGCGGTCCCCCAGCCGACATCGACAGACCGGTATAGACTGGCTAACAAAGCGGGGATCGCGACAACGGAAAGCGTAACGAGAACCCAATTACAAATTTCACTACGGATATTGCTGATACCCTGATGGATATCTTCGATTTCGTCCGCTACCGGCTCGGAATAATCAGTTGAAGACAAGTTCTATTCTCTCACGCCACTTTTTTTCTAATATCGCTAAAAATTTGTTCCTGTACCGGATTACTCCAGGACAGGAGGCCTCTACTAATAGGTTAGGTTAATCTCATCCGTTTGCAAGTTCCAGGTGGTAAATTTGCGCGCTCGAAAATCAGGCATAACGAACCGCGTATATTTCAAAGAAACATAGTTATCTCAGCAAGTTAGGTGGAGATCTCCGTTTCACTATATTTTCTCAATCACATAAAAGCTCGATAATTTTACTGTCTCGCTTTTGAGAGGTTAAAAAAAGCTGGAAATTTTCACCAAACCCCCAATCTCTAAAAGGAGATACTATTTTGTGTCGATTATGGATTCTGAATGAACGTTTTACTTTTTTTCGCCATCTTACTAAGGGTCGTGGCAGCCTGGCTTACCATCCGTCTGTTTCTTCGTTTTAAGAAATGGCAGACAGCTTTGTTTGCCGTAATGGCAACTTTAATCGCGCTTAGAACCTATATCTGGATTGATTGGCCAATTTCCTGGCGATTAGATTTTACCTATTCGACGGAATATATGCTGACTGTGGGGACAGGGGTGATTGTGCTCGTTTTTGCCCTCGCTTTATTTGGTTTGTTTTCAAGTTTCAACAGCCAATTGCTTGATATGACAAAAGAGCGGGGTGAAAAACAGGGAGCCCAGGATTCTTTACGAGACGTGAATAGATTGTTGGAGAAATCCAACAACGAGCTTGAACTGCGCATTGAAGAGAGGACGCGGCAGTTACGTGAAGAGGTCGAGGAACGTAAATTTTCCGAGCGCGCTCTGAGCGAAAGTGAGGAGCGGTTTCGTGATATCATCGACTCGACGATGGATTGGGTTTGGGAAAGTGATGCTGATCTCCAAATCATATACATGTCCGAACGCTCAGCCCTCGAACCAGGAAAATCTCTCAATAATGGGGTCGGTCAATCATTGCTAGGTTTTTTGGGGACGGATATACCAAACCAGAGCTGTTTGACGTTTATTGACACCGCCCTGACAAATCATTCGACGTTTAAGAACGTTGAACTGGAAATGAGAAGCAAGGCTGGCGACGTTATTTATATGCGCGCCTCGGGCAAGCCAATATATAACCAAGCCAATGATTTTGTCGGCTATCGCGGGACGCTTGCCGATATTACGGATGCCAGAGAAGCTTATATGCTGAGAGACAAATTGGTTGCAGCGTTTGATGCGCTGGAATCTGGTTTTTCTATCTGGGATCCTCAGGATAGATTTGTCACCAGCAACAGCAAATATATAAAACTCATGAATGAGTGCGCTGCCTTTTTGCACGAAGGTATAACTTATGAGGAATTTGTTAGGGCGCAAGCTCCGGCAATGAAGGCAAGAGGCTCGAATTTTAATCTGGAAGAATGGGTGGCTGAAAAAGTAGCGATCCATTTGGATGAAACAATCAGTATTGAATATTCCGCTGATGACGAAATTTGGATCAGAGTGGATAAGCAAAAATTAGCCGATGGCAGTATTATCGCTTTTCACACCGATATATCGGAAATGAAAATTCGCGAAAATGAATTGGAAGAGGCGCGGGGGATCGCCGAGGCGGCAAATAGTTCAAAGTCAGATTTCCTCTCGGCGATGAGCCACGAATTGCGCACACCGTTAAATGCTATTCTCGGATTTGGTCAGTTGCTCAGCGTCACAGGAGAGACATCACTCACTGTTGAGCAGAAAGGGAATGTCGACCATATCGTGGCGGCCGGGACGCATTTGCTGTCGCTGGTGAACGAGATATTGGATCTGGCAAAAATTGAATCGGGCAGTGTGGAAATTGATATTGACGTTGTTTCGGTTGCTGAAATTATGGATATCAGTCTCGAAATGACAGAGGCTCAATTTCAAGATAGCGGCATAGGCTTTTTGGGTGGTACTGAGCTAAGAGACCTGCCGCCGGTATATGCCGACCCAATTCGGCTTAAACAGGTCTTCATCAACCTGCTTTCAAATGCCATCAAGTATAATCGCTCGAACGGTACTGTATCCTTGGATTATAGAGAGCTGGAAAACGATATGCTCCGCATTTCTGTGACGGATACCGGCTATGGAATTTCGGAAGAAGATCAGTCTGAATTGTTCAAACCCTTCAGTCGCCTTGGCCAGGAATTCAGCGAGATTGAGGGAACCGGTATTGGACTGGTCGTCACACGCCAACTCGTTGAACTGATGAACGGTACCATTGGATTTGAAAGTACGGAAAATGAGGGCAGCACGTTCTGGGTTGATTTGCCCATCGAGCACGGTGATAAAACCATGCCGCAGCTTTTAGACATCGCCGCAGACGCTGGTGAAGCAATTCCGTTACCTGCTGAATAAATAATTGACACTAAAAAAGCCGGGCAGAAATTTGCCCGGCTTTTAAGTTTTGAACTTTCTGCCTAGCCCTTCATGCCACCCAGAACAATTTTCACAAAGATATGAGGCTTTAAAAAGCCGTTCCCCCATTTTGCGTTGAGAGTCTTCATCGCGCTCGAAGAAGCAATCTGTTCCGGTGTTTTACCGGCTTTGGCTGACATCTTAACGGCATCGCGAGCCTGAATCAGCATGTCCCGAAAGGCGGTCAATTGCTGTTTGTTACCAAGCGGCCCATGGCCGGGAATGATCTTAGTCTGATCGTTGGCGAGACCCAGCGTAATATTGGCTGCTTTGATCATGCCGTCAATATTGCCACCATGTTCAACGTCAATAAAAGGGTAAAAGCCGTTGAAGAATGTATCGCCCGTGTGAATGATATTTGACTTAACAAAATGGACGATAGAATCACCATCGGTATGCGCCGGCGGCACATGCATGATACGAATGGTTTCACCATTGAGGTGGAACGTCGCCGTATCGTTAAACGTGATTACCGGTAGGGCTATTTTGGGGGAAGCCGGCACTGTCCGTTTAAAAGCTTTCAACACCTGATCGACGGCCATCGTCGAACGTACATTTTCATGCGCGACGATGGTGGTGCCAAGCTTGCCGATGTTCGTATTGCCACCGGTATGATCAAAATGCCAATGGGTGTTGAGCAAAAAGTGGATCGGCTTGGTACTTATCTTTTTCACCGCCGCCAGAATTTTTGGTGTCAGAGGGGCAAACTGATCATCAATCATGAAGATACCGTCTTCGCCTGCAACCACGCCGATATTACCGCCAGCACCCATCAGCATGCTGACATTGCCGCCCACCGGTATCGTTTTGATTTGAACTTTTGAGAAGTCTCTTTGAGCCAGCGCCTCACCCATTGTTGAAAAGAGTAGGGCGACTGCGATCATTGCTCCCAATATTGTAAATTTCTGCATTTTCTTCCTCCGTGTTAAATATTCAAATTAATAAGGTCCGTCATCAACATCAAATAAATGAAAAGCACTGGTCGGTGTGGTTAATCTAACTGGCGCAGCGGGATGTAGATAATCCGGGTTAAGTTGCTCCAGATCTGTGATGCCGAGCAAGGCCATCGCGCTGGTCATTTCCTCTTCCAAAATTTCCAATACGCGGACCACACCTGCCTGGCCAAAAGCGGCTAAGCCAAATCCATAAAGCCGACCCAGCCCGACCGCATCCGCGCCCAAGGCAATCGCTTTTAAGATATCTGCGCCGTGATAAAAACCGCCATCGACGACCACACGCGCCTGACCACCAACAGCATCAACAACTTCAGGCAATACTTCAATTGAGCCCCGGCCATGATCCAATTG
>Ga0233428_1003526_pt1 | contig 13139 bp, 15 predicted proteins | sample SI_118_April2016_4_FD_179890 | JGI IMG/M metagenome (GOLD analysis project Ga0233428, IMG submission 179890) | Seawater microbial communities from Saanich Inlet, British Columbia, Canada - SI_118_April2016_120_MG | ecosystem: Environmental > Aquatic > Marine > Inlet | place: Canada: British... | reverse complement strand
ATTGGGGTTTGAAGTCCAACGGAACGAAAACGTACGTTAAGATATTAGTTTTAGCTTATGCACTCAAGAAAGGCCAATATTGTCCAAAGGATGGTTTAGCGGTCTGAGCTGCCCTTTCATAATCTGCTCATCCAATATGAAGGAGTAATGTCCCAAAACATTGATGTGACCACGAACTAGAGGAGAAAGTCTGCCCTCATCTTCCTCTCTAATCTCCATTGATTGTTGCCGCATATGGTCTAGCGTTTTTTGCATGTAAATTGTATTCCACAATACTGCGGCATTTGTTACCAATCCTAGCGCTCCAAGCTGATCTTCTTGTCCTTCGCGGTACCGCTTACGGATCTCTCCTCGTTGCCCGTGACAGATAGCACGGGCAACCGCGTGACGGCTTTCACCTCGGTTGAGTTGGGTTAAAATCCGACGACGGTAATCTTCGTCATCAACATAATTCAGCAGGTAAATTGTTTTGTTAATCCGACCAACCTCGATGATAGCTTGGGCCAGACTGGACGGTCGCTCAATTCTGAGCAGAGAACGAACCAGCTCGGAAGCCTGAACAGTGCCAAGTTTTAAAGAGCCTACAATTCGTAGTATATCATCCCAATGTTGGGTAATCTTGTCTGGTTTTAAGCAGTTACGTGCCAGTTCATTGAGTACTCCATAATCGGCATCTTTATCGATGCGCCAGAATACGGCTTCCCCGGCATCTGCCAAGCGTGGTGAGAATTGATAACCAAGCAGCCAGAACAGACCAAATACCATGTCGCTGACACCAGCAGTATCGGTCATGATCTCTTTCGGCGACAAACCTGTTTGTTGTTCGAGCAATCCTTCCAACACAAATATTGAGTCACGGAGTGTTCCAGGAATGACAATCCCATGAAAGCCTGAGAACTGATCTGAGATGAAGTTATACCAGGTAATGCCTCTACTGGAGCCAAAGTATTTCCGGTTCGGGCCTGCATTGATGGTGCGAATGGGAGTTACGAATCGCATACCATCGGCAGAGGCTACTTCACCGCCGCCCCATTTTTTGGCCAAGGACAATGTAGATTGGTGATCAACAAGTTTGGCATTCGCCCGAGCCAGAGTTTCAGCACGTAAATAATTTTGCTTCACCCAATTCAAGCGATGCCTTGTTAATGCCGGTATCTGGTGTTTAATCAGTGGCTCCAGTCCAATGTTACAAGCCTCAGCCAATAAAACCGCACAAATACTGATAGTCAAATCATCGGCCCGTGCGTTGGATTCACTGACATGGGTAAACTCATCAGCAAACTTGGTATGCGCATTGATCTCCAATAGCAATTCGGTAAGATCCACACGGGGTAACAAATCATCAATTTGTTGTGTAAGCAGCGTCAGGCTGGGTACTTCACCCAACTTGTCAAAGGGGGTAATAGTAAGTGTTGGGTGTTTTCCGGACAGATCCAGCTCGACTGCCTTGTTGTCGTTGAAGTTGGCAGCCACCTGTTTGTAGGTGGCATCCAGTTGGCGTGCCAATCCATCAATCGCTTCTTTGGGATTGATGGGATGACCAAGTAATCGACACACCTGGATTCGGCTAGCTTGCCAGTCTGGGCCTTGCAATAACTTGGCTCTAGGATCACCCCAACGATCACTATTTTCGACGTAAACATCGCGGCGGCGTAAGCCATCCTGCAATTTATAAAGAAGGCACAGCGTGTAACCCCGTTTGGTGACTCGGCCATCTTTATCAAAAACCAGACGTTTCCATGGATTGGTAAGAATATCGAGCGGCGCATTCTCCAATATCTGCTTGCGTGAGGTGATAAGGCTAGCCAAATACTGAAAGGCTTCCAATATCGTTTTTCCTCCCGGTGCCGACTGAAACTCAATGTCACTCAGCAATTTCGGCAAAAATCGTCTGACTCGACCATACTGTTCCACCATTTCTTCTTGAAAATTTTCGTCATAGGGTCGTGCCAGCTCATTCACGGTCACTATGGATTTCACCAATTTTTCTCTGGGCATCTTTGCAAACATCGCTTCTCTAAGCAGCTCATCTTGCATGCTCTCATTCAAGATCAACGCACAAATTTCTGCCAACGCCAAGGCGGATTTATCGAGGTCTTTCAGCGTTCTTAACCGCTTCTTCTGACCAAGATTTTTGGCTTTACCAGCAATGTCAGTGATTAACAAATCCAGTACATCTAGTGCTTCATCAAGGGCAATGGTTTCATAGGCTTTGGCAAAAGCTACCAGGATCGCGGTACGTTTGTTTTCTGGCATTCGCACTATCTTATGCATTGAGATCATACCAGCATGGCGTGCTAGATTTTTAAGCCGCACTGGCGGTATACCGGTAAAATTCAGCTTTTGCATACCGAATGCCTTCAACCCTTGGTATCGCTCAATAGCTTCATTGAATGCGGGGCCACTGATAGTCACAGGTCCTTTACGGTATCGGTCAAAGTGAGAAGTGCGATACCCGTCCGGGACCTGGAGTAACGTTTCCAGCTTCGTTACTTGTTCTGGTGATGGCAGTGATGATAATCGCAACCACAGACGATTGGCGGCTCGTTCCCGCACTTCAGAAATCAACCGCGTCAGGGTGGATGCTCCTGGTAGCAGGATTTTATTTTGAATCAGCCACCCAGTGGCCAAGTCAAAGAGTAAACTGGGTCGCTCATTGCTAATCCAGCTTCGCGTGTAAAGCAGTCGGTTTAAGCGAAAGGACCATGGTGGTGCAAATTCCCGATACTGGTATTGAGTTCGGATCAAAGCCGTATGTTCCCGCTTGGTTGTATCCCGCTGGGCATAGTCAGCCAAAACACCTATATCGGTAATGGTAAGCTGGCGAGCAACAAACCATTGGGCGTTAAACGGCATTTGCGAAAGCCCAGAAAGGAATGTTCCTAAAAAGCGAACGCTGGTGAGCTGCAAGGCTAACCCGAAGCGGTTCTGGTCACCGCGTCGATGATTGATAAATGCCAGATCTGCTTCATCCAAGTGAAAGTAGCGAGCTAATTGCACTTCATTCGGTTCACCAGAAAATCGCCCATAGCTGGCTTTTTGCTCTGAGGTCAAAAAATCGACTGGCATTCATTCTCCCAAATCAATAGCTGCTTTGGTGTCTATTATTTTATAAATTAGAAGACATCCAAATCAAGCCTTATTACACTGTCCATAATATCGTTTTTTGCTAATTAATAGACTTTTTTTCTATTAATCGATTTAGGAGACAGTTTCGTGAGACTATTTGGCTATGCTCGTGTATCTACAAACCAACAATCCCTAGATATCCAGATTAAGGCTCTCAGGGATGTTGGAGTTCTAAAGAATCGCATCTTTACCGATACAAAATCTGGTAAGGACATGGATCGTAATGGGTTGAGCCTATTAAGAGTCAAAGTGGAAGAGAAGGATGTGATTTTAGTCAAAAAGTTGGACCGCCTCGGTAGAGATACCGCTGACATGATCCATCTGATTAAAGAATTTGATAATATTGGTGTCGCTCTCCGCTTCTTAGACGATGGTATCAGTACAGAAGGTACTATGGGGAAGATGGTTGTAACAATCCTTTCGGCAGTGGCCCAAGCCGAACGGCAGCGCATTCTTGAACGTACTAATGAAGGTCGTATTGAAGCTCTATCTAAAGGAGTTCGATTCGGTAGAAAACGTTCTATTGATAGAGAAAAGGTTTTTGTTTTGCGTAAAAATGGTATGGGGGCCACGGATATTGCGAGGCAAATGGGTATTGGCCGATCAACTGTGTACAAAGTACTAAATGAGTCTAAATAGCAATTACTAATATCTTAACGTACGTTTCCGTACCGTTGGACTTCAAACCCCGTGTAAAGCGAAGAGATGTAGACCCTATCCCATTTCTGTGCTCTTAGGGATGGACTCATCCCCTTTATAAAGCTAACTGAATCTTCTCTAAGCTTATGATAACTAGCTAATTTTAAAAGACCCAATGGTGGGAATTTTGATTTGTAGGATGGTTCTACTAGAAGGATATTCTTTCTCATAAATCCATAATGTCATGACCATGAGCTTTTGTCGATCATAGATTATGGGCAAGTTGCTATTGGCTGAAGGTTGGCTATAATTTGAAGTCCAAAACCGATGCTTATGAAGATAAAGCCTACCACTGTAAATCGTGCCATTTGAATTCTATCATGTATATTGGGAGATTGTTTGATTCTATTCAGGGTTTTATCATCAAAATCATCAACTTGGGAAGGGTGAAACATTTCTTCTTCACTTTCTAATTTAATTGCTTTTTTGTCATCGACAACCAAGCTATATATCAACAAGCAAGCTCCAACAATATCAAAAAACAAGCCTGTAACCGTCAGTAATCGCTGCAATTCTGGAGTTATACTGCCATAAAAAAAAATGCAACAGAAAATTAATAATGCTGTGAAGACAAGTAAATATCTGAAGAAATTATCTTCTCTTGATATTATTCCCTTAGAAAACAAGATTTTCCAATCAATCATGTTTATATTCTAAGCACGAACATGAGATGGACTATCAGAGAGAATCTGTTTAGTCACAATCTCACTGTACGGGAAGGTAGGTTTTTTGGTTCTACCATACCTTGATGACTTAATAATCTTATATTTTTCAAGTTTCTTGATATCTCTAGCAACATTCGATTCTTGCCTGTGAGCAAGTTTAGCAAGTTCTCTTATTGATGTTGGTTTATGCTTGGTAATGGTCTTGATCAATTCCATATTTTTAGTAGAAAGAACATGGTGAAGTGCTTCCCATGAGGTAAACCAAATCTTTGGCTCATCATCCTTTGGTTTAATCTCACCTCTAGCAATGGCAAATAGTCTATTCTTCTGCTCACTATAAGAAAGAATTCCAATGTTTAGTGTCTTCATATTCGGATTCCTTTTGCTATGAGAATTTGGTCTATCGCATCAAAAAAGTCTTTCATAAGATCAAGTGCAGTTGAGTACTCATAGTAAACCACATGCTTCTTTCTTCCGTCTGGATGTTCATGGTCATACTCCATCCTCTTCCGTCTTCCTGGACTTTTACCAACTTTGATACCGTGGGCATTATCTAACCGATACAGACACTTACCATTTGGTTCATGAAGGGTAAGTGCATAGCTAAGTCCATGCGGTTTTGAAACAGACTCTTCAACAGCACTGGCATCTATCTCGTACCAATATCCTTTTTCTAGTATAACCACACCTACCATGGATAGAAGGATGTCTTTCTCTGATTCAAGATTCATGGATAAAGTGTATCAATGAATGATATATATTGCAAGACAAGGTTTCGGAGCTTTTGCTCTATTTTACTGGGATGGCTTATGATAAATATATCGCTCAAAATATACTTGAAATATTAACATTATAATTTAGCAGAATATCATGAACTTCAACATCATTAAAATCACCAGAAACAAACAAGAAATAACACTTACAACCTTATCAAAACGCTCTGGTATCTCTATCAGTGCTATACGAAGTATAGAAGCAGGTGTTGGTACTACTTCAACCTTAAAAGCTGTTATGGGTGCTCTTGGGTTGGATATAAGATGGTCACTGTGTTTAGGGGATGAAAGTCTTGGGGATTATATTAAAAGGATGCGTATTTCCAAGGAATTTAGTCAAAGAGGATTAGCAAGAGAAATCAGTGTAAGCCACCCTACTATATGGAAAATTGAGCATGGTCATGATTGTCAGCTAGATATTTTGGATAAAGTTGATAAAGCGTTATCATTGAAGCTACAGATAAAGAAGCTGAAGTTTCCGCGTTTCTCGGTGCTGCAAGCATATAGGAAAAAGCCATTTTAGGAGGGTTTGCCACAAAATGGGCAAACCCATCAATAAAGATCTTGATTTAACCTATGGCTAGAAACAGGCTTTTTCAAACACGAAAACATCAGATAAAGAAGGAAGAGCTTGGTTTAAATGAATGGATGACTCCCCCGTGGTTACTTGAGAAAATCTATAAAATCTTCCCAAGTGGATTTGATATTGATGTTGCTTCACCAGTTGGAATTGATACAGCGGTTAAAGCTAGTCATTGCTTTACCCATGTAGAAAATGGCTTGGAACAGAGTTGGGATGGGTTTCCGATTATCTGGTGTAATCCACCTTACAATGATATAGAAAGCTTTGTAAGAAAAGCATTTTTAGAGATGGAGATAACTACCGATACTGATAAAATGATACTGATGTTGATTCCATCTTTTATCGATTTCAACTATTGGCACGATCTGATTTTCCCTAAGTCCAGCATCATCTTTTTTAGAGGAAGAATTACATTCAGAAATCCAGATGAAACCCGTAGACACCAGTATCATGCAAATGCTCTAGTAATCCTCGATTCTGGTACAGATTGGTGTCGGGAAAAGAGGAATCAGTTACGGGATGAGTTCAGTGAACACAGCTTTATATCTGCTGGATAAGAGGTTTCCCTAACCACACATACCCAAAAGATAAGCACTACACAGCGTGAGAAACCGTTATTAATTGCATTTTGTTCCTTGATAGACTTGCCTCGCACTAGCATGATGCTTGTACTGAACAAGCAAGACAAGCAACCAACAAGTGCCAAACAAGCAGGAGACAAGTCACTAGCAAGTGGGTGGCTTGTTTGTGATGAATATTTGCTAGTAAACTGAATAGGGAAAGCTGGCTATGGTGACTGATAAAACACTAAAAAAAACATTTAGTTGTAAGCTTGAGGAGAGAGTGCTTGCTGATATAAAGCTTTATGCTGAGGAAGGTAAGATTTCACGTAACTACTGACCCCCTATAAAAACACAATAAATACAATTAAATACTTGACAGTATTTTTCAGACAAAATTTCATCTCCCCCAACCTGCCAACAAATCCAAGATGGAATGCGTTGTAAGACAACTGTAACAGCTCAAATCAATGGTTGCAGATTTTGAGCTGCCCCTCCTCTCAAAACGCTAACCTGAAGCCATACGAGAGGGCAAAAAAAATGGTGATATAATGTCTGCATGAAATTACTCAATTCAGGCATTCTCTAATGGCAAATTTAGACAAGGCATCGGTCCGTGATGAGGTCAGCCGCCTGAAAGCTGACTTTGATGCACTCTATGCTGATGGTAAGGTTTCACCTGAAGTCAAAATACTGCTGAAGAGCCTCTTCATGGTTGTGGAGTTGATTCTATCAATTTTCATGGAGCGGCAAACCAAAAAGAACAGCAAAAACTCCGGCCTTCCCCCATCACAAACCGGGAATGATGAAACATCCCCACCCGACACGGGGAGCAAGGGTAAAGGCAAAGATGTTGGCGATGATGTAGCCAACAATCACAGGTCCAAAGAAACAGTGACCATTGCAACTGTCACTGATTGCAATATCTGTGGTGAGTCTCTGGATGGAACACCATGTTCGCACCATGAGCGGCGGACCAAAATCGATATTATCTTTGAAAAAGTGACTGAGCATGTTGATGCTGAGGTCAAACAATGCCCCTCATGTGATGCTACGGTAAAAGGGCAGTTCCCATCAGATATGCATGGGCCACTACAATACGGTAACGGACTGAAGGCGTTCATCATCAATCTTGTTGTCTGCCAGATGGTGTCACTGAATCGTGTTCAAAACTTGGTTAAGTCGATGATGGGAGTGGTCATGGCAGAGGCCACAATGCTGAAATATATCCTTCACCTCTACAATGCTTTGGAAGAGTGGGAGGCTCAGTCTATCAGCCAGTTACTAACCATGCCGTCACTACATGTGGATGAAACATCTCTTCGAGTCGATAAAAAGAAGCATTGGATTCATGTATACAGCTCGGGAGATATAACGCTCAAATTTCTTCATCGAAAACGTGGTAAGGAGGCGATTGAAGAGATCGGAATTATTCCCCTTTATGGAGGAGTAATAATCCATGATTGCTGGTCTTCTTACTTCTCCTACATAAACTGTGGTCATGGACTCTGCGGGTCGCATTTAACACGCGAACTTACCTACATCATTGAGGCGAACGGCTATGCATGGGCGAGAAATATGAAACGCCTTCTGTTGGAGACCTGCATCAAAGTCTCTAAAAGTGAGGAGAAACGACTAACTGATAAAGAGTTGGCCAACTTGCAAAAACGCTATCGAAACATTCTAACTCGTGGAGAAAAGGAGTTGCCTCCCATACCTCCAAGACCAAGTGGAAAACGGGGGAAACTTGCAAAATCAGATGCCCATAACCTCTGGGAGCGTCTGAAAAAGCATGAAGCAGCCGTACTATTGTTTGCCAAAGATCCTTATGTCGCATTTACCAACAATCGAGCTGAACGTGATTTGAGAATGGCAAAAGTAAAGCAGAAAGTTTCTGGTTGCTTCAGGGTAGAAATTTACGCTAAAGCGTACTGTCGAATTTCAAGTTATTTGCAAACAATGAGTAGCAAAGGTATCAACCCTTTGATTGCCATTCAGATGGCTTTGGCTGGCAAAATAAATTAGGGGGAGAGTAGTTACCTTTCTACCTTGCTAATTTTGGTGTGTTCATGGGGGTTCTGCGCAGGTCTTGTCGCTAATTACTGCCTAATTTCACTGTTAAAAATCGGTCTCCTTGTGGAATGTTTATGAAAACATCAGGAGAAGTTACATCCAGTCTCTCAGCTTTGGCTAGCGGATAAAAAAGTTTGTAAGATTTTTCATCAAATGCGTATGCTGCACCAAGACTTAATCCTTGAAGAATTTCTCCAAAACGAGTTTTCTTGATCGTTTCCGATCCTCTGGCCCCCAATTCGGACAAATAATCCTCCATGGCTTGCTTCGAGCCTGAAATCACACAGGCTCCATTATCAGTGCAAACCACGTCATTTGGTGATAAGAAAGCAAAAAATCCAACGGCTTTGTTTGCGCGTTTACCCATCAGGACCCCCCCCCATTACTCAGCTGAAAGTTGTTGGTCAACCAATCAGGACTCCAATAGTTTTGTGTGTTCAAGATATACTCTATCGATATTTTTCCAGTCGGAAACACATTCATCACAAATATAGAAAAACACACAAACCTCACCGTCAATGTTATAAATGCAATGGAAGTTTAAACACCATTCATCATCATCCGAAAAAAAAATATCAGGCGTCCCTGTCACTTGTTCACATACATTTTTCTTCCACTGTTTTGCCGTGACTTTGTGAACATTACCCTTAGCCCAGCTTGAACAAGCATCGCAAATTGCCGCCATAATCAATGCCCCTTAATAAATATGGTCACAATTATTGTTTCGACCGCCAACAGTAAAAATTCATCCTCACTATCCATCTACCCGTTCCCTCAACTCTTTTTCTCGTTTTGAAAAATATGACACGCTTGGAATTAATTTTTACCGACTCAAAAAAGAGACCAGAATTTTTGAAAATTCACTAGTATGGAGCAAATTTGCCCGTTTGATACACTTCCGGGCTAATTTTTTTTCGCCTCGTAACAGATGATTAACCGCCCGATGTTCCAACTGTTTCCCCAACTCAAAATGTTTGATTACATGGCTCAAATCTGCCCCACAACGACGGCAGGTAACAGTCTGATCTCGCCATCGGGCCCGGCAGATGGGACACTTTTCCATAGGGTCAGGTCTCCAGATAGTAGAGGATATCGGCTAATTCTCCTGAGGCGGTTTTAAGGGCGGAGCTGTCCTCATTGTTCATGGCATCTTTCAGCTCTTCCAATAGATCTATAATTTCGTCCCGGTCCTCCTCTTCAGCATCAACCATCATACGTTCGGCTTTTTCAATCAGGGCTTTTGCCTGGACAATTTCTGTGCGGTTTTCTTTGTCATCGGCCTTTGCGCTCTCTTCTTTTTCTAGCTCGTCCGGCGTGAATTCCACATCGCCGAACAGGTTACCAAGGCGTTCTTTGGCCTGCTTCAAACTTTGTTCTTCCATGGGAGAAAAAGCATTGTCAATGGTGATCCGTTTTTCCAGGCCAGTCTCTTTTTCCATGGCGGAAACATGCAGAATGCCGTTTAAATCCAACTCAAACTCAAATAGAAGCGGATTTCCGGCGGGAAAATCCCCTAACCCCTCAACCATAAATTCACCCAGTAGAATATTTTTACGCGCATCAGGGTCTTCTCCCTGGAACGCTGTGACCAACGTTTTTTCTTGACCGTGGGACATGGTAAAAAACATCTCGCCCTTACAAACTGGAATGGGGGTGTTTTTGGCGATGATTGGGGCATAGCAGTGGGGAGAGGGTATGCCGTCCAGATCGCCAAAAAAAGAGGTTCCAAAAGTGTACGGTGTAACATCCACCAAAACAGCGCTTACCTTGTCTCCTCCTACGGCGGCTCCCTGGATGGCGGCTCCCAAGGCGACACAAAGATCCGGGTTGACCTCTCCGTGGGGTTTGAGGCCAAACACCTCCTCCAATCGCCGACTGACCAATGGGGTCCGGGTCGCGCCACCCACCAAAAGGATCTGCTCTACGTCCGAAGCTGTCATATCGGCCCCGTTTAATGCTGTATGGACCGCTTGCAATGTCTCCTCTATATAGGGGAAGATCATTTCTTCGTATTGCTCCCTATTTAACTCCATGGAGAGGTGAATTGGTTGGTCCTTTTTCTCCAGAAGATACTCCTCTTCAATCTTTGCAAAGGGCTGGTCGGAAAGAGATATTTTGGCGGTTTCGGCAGCTCGAACGATACGGGCCATGGTGCCGGTGCCGATGGGTTTTACAGCATGTTCTTTCTCGATGGCTTCCAGTATGTGATCGACGATTATTTGATCAAAATCATCCCCTCCCAACTGATTGTTGCCATGACTGGAGATCACCTCCACTACACCCTCTTCAATCTGCACCACAGAGACATCAAATGTGCCGCCTCCCAGGTCATAAACTAAAATCTTCCGGCTTCCCTGATGCCCGGCTTCATACGCGAGTGCTGCGGCGGTAGGTTCGTTGATCATACGAACCACTTCCAAATTGGCAATCTCTCCGGCTTCACGGGTGGCTTGGCGTTGTGCATCGTTAAAATAGGCCGGAACCGTAATAACCGCCTTGGTTACCGGATGCCCCAAATGGAGTTCGGCTGAACGTTTCAACTCTTTAAGGATCGCCGCAGAAATCTCCTGAGGTGAGTATTTCTGCCCCGCCATAGAGACCTTTTCAGGCTGACCCATCTTGCGCTTAATGGATTTAACTGTATGGTCTGGTTTGAGCAGATACTGATTGTAGGCCGGAGCACCCACAAGAATGTTTTTATCTGTACCAATCCCCACCACCGATTGCAGCATTTGGGTACCGTCGGGCAAGGAAATGATTTTTGGCTGCCCCCCCTGGAAAATAGCAACTTCCGAGTTTGTGGTTCCCAGGTCGATGCCGATAATGGTCTCTTTCATGAAATTGTCTCACTTTGTTTATTTGTTAACGATCACTTCGGCAAACCGTAGCAGTTCATTATTCCAGAGGTAACCTTTCCGCAATTCTGCCGTCACCTCCCCATGGGGAATATCCGGGTCTGAGACAGTTTCCGTGGCACGCATTCGAACTGGGTCCAAAAATTGACCAACCGAAACAAAAGGTTTAACCTGATGAGCGGCCAAAATCTGGTCCAGCCGCCGTGCTGACATGGCCACCCCTTCATTGACAGCCGTCAACAATTGTTTCTCCTTCTGACAAAATCGGCTGAAGAAAGAACGCTCCTTGCGGTTGGCAATCTCCTCCCCGGCGGCCATGCGATCCCGTAACTCCAGCAGTTCCAAAAGCAAGGGCCTCAAGGTCTCTTTATGCTCGGACTCAATGTGGCTGCGTTGTTGGGCTATAGTAGTTTGAAGGGCTTCATAGCCGGATTGCAGGGGGGTCATCGCAGCCTGAAACTGATCTAGAGCCTCCTTGAACTGCCGAGACTCAATTTTGACCTCATTTTTTAAACCGGCCAATTCTACAAAAAGAGAGTAAAGGTCGGTTGTCAAAGGTGAACCCGAATCGTTCTCATCCCATTCCTGACCCGGTTCATTCAGATAGTTTTTAAACTGTTGAAGCAGTCTCTCTTTATCAGTCGATTCCAACGTCAATGACCCCTACGGTTTAATTGATAGTCGATACTCATCCAAGCTATCGTTGAAAAATTTCAGTAAATCGGATTTTGCAGGTATTCCCGGCGTAGCGGTGGTAAAAACCGTTTCGAATAGCTGGGAGATATCGGTTTGAGGGGGGTGAAACAGGTGAAATGCCACTCGATCCCGTTGGGTTTTAATGGCCTCAAAAGCGGATCGAGCTTCCTGAAAACGAGCCGGATGCTGTTCCGGCGGATAGAGCTTGACCATCTGCAAATAAGCACTTTTGACCATCTGATCATCGCACTCTTCCGGCAGGCCAAGGACTCGAAACGGGTTTTTCATTTGAATATCTCCTGAAGGGAGCCTAACAGTTCTGAGATTGATTGATCTTTTTTTCGGGGCTTTGCCGGGGTCGATTTGCCGGGGTGAGGTTTCCTGGATTGAGGTTTGCCGGATTTATAGGGATTATTTCGCCTAACCTCTTTAAATGCCAACTCCATGCATTGTTTCACCTGAGGAGCTCCAATGGGTGCTCCTTTATCTCTTAATATGTCCATCATGATCGACTTCAGTGTAGAATTATCAATTGTTTCTATATTATCATATCGATCAAGTACTTCTGATGTTAACGCAAGAACCAACATGGCTTGCATCATCTCGTTGTGAAGGGAGTCAAAACCGTCTTCCATGGGGGGGAAATCAAAACCATCATCCAGGAACGGGTCATCGTAACCTCTGCCTCCTCGGTCACCACACTGCCCGCAGGTACATCTACCTACCATCCCATAATCATCCAAAAACTCTGTGATCCAATTAGCCGTTTCAAAATCTCCAGCCTGTTGGGCACGCTCCAAAGCGGTTTCCAGTTTCTGAGTATTTTTACTGCTGACTTTGGAAATCTCTCCCTGGGACTGAGCATAGATAAAATAATAGGTAAGTGCTGGCTGGTCAGGGTAGAACTTTTCTCCCACTTGGGCAAACAGTTTCAGCAATGAAAATTGATCAAAATCATCCAGGATCCGGCAAATCGAACGCAAGGGTTCTAAATCGTATTTAAGTCGTGCCGCTTTGTTAAAATACCCGGAGAGGAGGGTAAATAAATAATCTGGACTGGTATCCTCTCTTTCGCAGTTTTCTTCATAGCAATCAATTAGGTTAAC
>Ga0233428_1003523_pt1 | contig 13168 bp, 13 predicted proteins | sample SI_118_April2016_4_FD_179890 | JGI IMG/M metagenome (GOLD analysis project Ga0233428, IMG submission 179890) | Seawater microbial communities from Saanich Inlet, British Columbia, Canada - SI_118_April2016_120_MG | ecosystem: Environmental > Aquatic > Marine > Inlet | place: Canada: British... | reverse complement strand
GCTCTTGGTCGAACGTGTTGATGTCCACCCCGATGGGCTAGACATCAAGTTCCGCGTCGATGGGCTTGAAACGTTAGTGTCTGAAATCAGAGGCAGTATGACAGAACAGAGGGCCGCATAATGACGGCCCCGAAGTTAAGTCCCGATGGCACAACGATGACGGTTCGTGTTCCGATGAAGTTTCAGGTTCGAGGTGGGCGGAAGTTGGTGGTGACGCCAGATGGATCGCCTTCCTGGGCAAAACCTCGAAAGCGGATTGATAATGCTATGGTAAAGGCTCTGGCTAGGGCTTTCAGGTGGCAGAAACTCCTTGATGACAGCACCTATACCACCATTGAGGACATAGCGAATTCTGAGAAGATTAACCCTTCATACGTCAGCCGTGTTCTGAGACTGACGCTTCTTTCGCCGGAGATCGTGGAGATGATCCTTGATGGACGCCAGTCATTGTCTCTTACGATGAAAGAACTTCTGATAGGGTTTCCACTAGAATGGGGACTTCAGAAAAGTAAACTAATCAAATTGTGATAATCCAATATTACCAATCCGGCTACAGCGGAAGTGAAATAACAGGTTTCGGAATTTCCCATCTTTCATGTCCGCTGTGAGGGGCTACAGCGGACCCGATTTTTCAAGGTCCGCCACGGGGGCTTTTGACCCTAAGGAGACATCGGAGGGAAATTTATTTACCGTAAGCGATCTCAGGTAACCAGGTCACAATCTCAGGCAAGTTGAACACGACACCGACCGCCACCATCTGCAGAATAACGAAGGGAATGACGCCCTTGTAGACCATCGTTATATCGATTCCTTTTGGTGCGACGCCCTTCATATAGAAAAGTGCAAATCCAACGGGCGGGGTGATAAAAGATGTTTGCAAACAGACGGCAAACATCACCGTGAACCAAACCAGATCCACCCCTAAACCCTTCATGATTGGTGCAATAAGAGGTAAAATAATGAGTGTGATTTCGATCCAATCGAGGAAAAACCCAAGAAAGAAAGCTGCGATCAAAACGACGATGACGACGCCGTTTTTGTCAAAAGGTAATCCAGTCAATGCACTCTCGATGACCTCATCGCCACCAAACCCACGAAGCACCAGGGAGAATGCCGTCGCACCGACGAATAACGCGAATATATAGGACGTCGTTTTCGTTGTTTCCCGGACAACTTCCCGCAATCCTTGAACTGATAACCTACCACGGATTAATGCAAGAAGCATGGCGCCTAGGGCGCCAACGCCGGATGCCTCGGTCGGTGTTGCAATACCAAAGAAGATGCTGCCCAGAACGGCAAAAATGAGAGCCGCAGGTGGAATTGTTGAACGCAAGACGTTTAACAGGATGCGGGGAGAAACGGGTTCGGCATTTTCGGGTGCTGGAGCGGCACTCGGTTTCACCCATGCCAGAACCATAATATAGATCGTATAGAGCAGGCCAAGTAACAAACCTGGAAATAATGCACCCATGAACAGGTCGCCGACGGATATGCCAATTTGATCACCCATCATAACCAGCATAATGCTGGGAGGAATTAGGATACCTAACGTACCAGTGGCGCACACAACACCACAGGCAAGTTCCGGGCTATAATTATTTTTGAGCATCAATGGAACGCCAAGTATTGCTAACAACACGACGGCCGCACCAATGATCCCGGTCGAAGCAGCAAGAAGCACACCGATGAAGATAACAGTGATCGCCAGACCACCACGCATCCGCCCGAATAGCTTCGCCAAATCTGTCATAAGGTCTTCTGCGATACCTGATCGATCAAGCATGATTCCCATGAAAATAAACATAGGTAAGGCGACCAGGACCCAATTACTCATTACTGCGTAGATGCGTGCCACGACGATTGAGCTATAGCCCCAGTCGACACCGAAGAAGGTGTCGAGATAATTGTCGGAAACAACAGATATTGCTGTAAAAACAATGGCCAGTCCGCCCATCAGCCATGCGACCGGGTAACCCATGAAGATCAAGGAAATAAAAGATGCAAACAAGAGCATCGCCATATAATGATTGGGTTCAAATTCCATGCGAACTGCCTAACGATTTTTCTTGGGTTGCCGGCGGTGCGCCATTGGGTGAGCCGAGAACAAATGAAGTCACCACTTTGACTAATCGGGAGACACCCGCGAGGCCAAGCAGAACAAAGCTAAAAAGTAAAAACCCCTTTACGACCCAACGTGCCGCCAGACCATTTGCAGACGTTGAGCGCTCATTCGTAGTCCAGGAAAGCTCTACAAGAGGGAAAGAATAAATGATGATAAAAATTACAAATGGCAGGAACAAGAATAGAAGTCCGAATATCTCGTGCCACAATTTACGCCGGTACGTAAGTTTGTCGTGGAGAACATCGACTCGGACATGTCCATCGACAACAAACGTAGAAGAAAGACCAATCAACCAACCAATAGCATAAAGATGCCATTGCAATTCCTCGAATTCGATCATCCCCTGGCTGAAAACATACCGCAGTATAACGTTGGCGATGATGACGATAAGAAGGACAACCCATATCCAGTTGAAAATCTCACTGACGAACATCACGATACGGTCCGCAATACGGGTAAAAGCAGTTTCTTGTAAAACAAATTCGTGATGATCAATTGAATCAACGATTTCTGTAATTTCAGTCATTATCGCTCATCCAATATCTACATTCATATGAGAGCATTTTTATTAGCTAAGGAAATATAAATCAAAAAAAACCTAATGCCTAACAGATGCTCCCGCAGTCGGACTCGCCGACTGCGGGAGGTGGCTTTTACAGACTTTCAGAGAGAAAAAGAAAAAGTCACCACTTATCTGTGATTATTTGAAATTACGCGGCAAATAACCCATTTCTTTCCACACTTGATAGTCGGCATGGAACGCTTGCTGGGATTCCCAAACACGCTTGAAGTCAGCATCTTTAGCCGCTTCTTGATCCATGACTTTAGCGGAAACGCGCTTCAGTTCCTGAATAACGCTATCTGGAAGTTTCGCAGCGGTTACGCCTTTAGATGGGAAGCTTTTGATCTGCTTGCCTTGAAGCGCTTCGCCAGTGGTGATGGCGCGCATCGTTGCTGCGGTACAGGCCATTTCAAACAAACCCCGATCAGCATCCGACAACTTTTTCCAATTATCGAGATTAATCAGGAAATGCGTTGACGTTGAAACCTGGTGCCAACCTGGGAACAGGTTGTACTTAGCAATTTTGTGGAACCCAAGAATTTCATCAATGGCGGGCATGGAATACTCAGTCGCATCAAGCGTTCCTTTTTCGAGAGCTGCGAAAATTTCGCCACCTGCCATCAAGGTTGCCGAAGCACCAATTTCATTGAGCACCATACCGCCAAGGCCTGAGAAACGAATTTTCAGACCCTTGAGATCGTCCAGGGATTTGATTGGTTTACGGTACCAACCAGCTGTTTCTGGCCCAATCGTACTACAAAGTAGCGGGTGTACGTTGCGTTTGTGATAGATTTCAGCTGCCAGTTTGGCGCCTTCACCTTCAAACCACCAAGCTGCATACTCCCACGGCTCCATACCGAACGGAACAGCAGAGAACAGAACAGCGGAAGGAATACGTCCCTGATCATAGGCGAGGTAATTGTAGGCTGCGGGCAAATCACCCGAGCTAATTGACGGTGTGATTTCCAATGGCGGCACAATTTTGCCAGGCTCATATACTTTGAGTTTGATCCGGCCAGCTGTCGCGCGGTCGAGGGTTTTGGCAAGACGAGCAATTGGATCGCCAAGTGCTGGCCAGCTCGTGTTGAACGTCGACTGGACTTTCCAGCGGATTTTTTCGGCGGCATTCGCCGGACCCGTTGAAAATGCAGCGACGCTGATTGCCGCAACACCGATTACCGCGACGGCACTTTTCTTAATCAGTTTTGTTGTCGTTTGTCTTGTCGTCATTTAAGCCTCCTAGCTTATGGTGGTAAAAATTTCCGTCAAAATATACATTCGTCTTTCTGGCGAGTGTTCGGTTACGAAGGCGTACTCCACGCCTGTCGATATAGTTCAATTATTTGATCTTTGGTGGGAACCTTGGGATTCAGGCCAGGTGCACCAGAGCGAAGGGCATCTTCTGCCATTTGATCCAGCGAGTCCTCAAATTCATGCTGATCAATACCAAATGCCGACATTGAAGGGACCTCAAGATCCTGGTTGTAGGCATACAAGCCACGAACAAGTTTTTGCGCAGCTAATTGATCATTATCGTCGGCAGATGCGAAGCCAATCGCTCGTCCGCATTCTGCATACCGTGAGGTTGCTGTTTCTAGCGAAAATTCTGTGACCATTGGTAATAACATAGCGTTGCTGAGACCGTGTGGAACATGGAATAAAGCACCCAATGGGCGGCTCATTGCGTGAACCAGACAAATGGAAGCGTTGGAGAAAGCCAGCCCTCCCATCATTGCCGCAAGCATCAATCCTTCACGGGCCTCACAATCGCCACCATCTTTATAGGCACGTTCGAGATATTGCCCAACCAGGCGCATACAATCGAGTGCCATTCGGTCCGAATACATTGTCCGTTTTTCACTCACAAAAGCCTCGATACCATGCGTCAAGGTGTCTAGAGCGTTATCTGCGGTAAGCCGTTTTGGTTTCGACAACGTGAAATCATAATCGACAATTGCCGCCACGGGCACAAAGGCCTCACCACGACAGGAAATCTTCTCACGGGTCGCCGAATGGACGAGTACGGTATGATGCGTCACTTCTGAACCAGTACCCGCTGTCGTCGGAACGGCGATCATTGGCAATCCGGGTTCGTTGAATTCCTTAGGCGGGCGATAATCAAGAATATCCTTACCATGACGCGACATGACGGAAACTGCCTTTGCCGTATCAATTGGGCTGCCACCACCGACACCGATGACGCTGTCGTGCCCCCCATCCTCAAGCTTGGATAATGCGGCAAGCACAACATCATCAGTCGGGTCCGGAAGAGTTTCATCGAAGACACCGCAAATAACACCACGGTCAGCAAGTGCAGTTTGCACCTTTGCTACGTGCCCGAGTTCAACCATCATTTTATCCGTAACGATCAGTGGTGATTGGGCATTTCCTATAGCGCCGAGAATATCCGGTATATGGGCGATGCTTCCGCGGCCAATCTGCAGATATCTAGGCACACATACTCGAACTGTTTCTCGCATTTTTGCTCCTATATGGCATGAACAATATCGAAAAATTCTTCTTGGGGTTTTTTGTCCACAGCCATTCCTGATGTGATGTGACCATAGTCGATACTCAAAACAATTGTCAACTAAATGATAAAATTATTCTCATTTAAGGTTTTCAATGAAATAAAAATACTTTATAGAATGAGATAACCTCGGAACTTCATAACAATGGATGCAAAAAATGATTGAAATTAAAAACTTTATTGGCGGCGACTGGATTTCTGCGAAAGATTGCGAAACTGAGCCGCTCGTCAATCCATCTACCGGCGAAGTGATTGGTACGGTTCCGCAGTCCACACCAGCGATCTCTAACCAAGCCGTTAAGGCAGCGGCTGACGCTTATCCCTCGTGGCGTGATACTCCTTTGCCGAAACGCATGGACTATATTTTCAAAATTTATAATGCGATGAAGGAAAATCTGGAGGATCTCGCCCAGGCAATCGCCCTGGATCAGGCCAAACACATATCCGAGGCTCGAGGTGAGGTCGGTCGTGTCATAGAAATCGTTCAGATGGCTTGTAGCATTCCTGCGTTAATGCAGGGTGAGACCATTCAAGGGATCGCGAATAACATCAATGGTCGCGTGATCAAAGCGCCATTGGGCGTTTTTTGCGGTGTTGCCCCCTTTAATTTTCCGGCTTTGGTTTTTGGTTGGTTCATTCCCGTAGCGATTGGTACGGGCAACACTTTTGTCTACAAACCTTCAACCGAATCACCTTTATTTATGCAGAAAATGATGCAACTTCTTGTGGACATTGGATTGCCAAACGGCGTGGTAAACATCGTTCACGGAGACCGGGAGGTCGTAGAAGCCTGGTACAACAATGAGGATGTAGCCGGCGTTTGTCTGGTTGGCTCAACACCAACCGCAAAATCAATTGCAGAAGGTTGTGGTCGCCATGGCAAAAAAGCCATGCTGTTAGGCGGCGCCAAGAACTTCCTGGTAGCGATGGAAGATGCGCCTATGGATCTGCTGATCGAAAACATCATAATGTCCGGTTACGGTTCTGCAGGCCAACGCTGTCTGGCCGTTTCAAATATTGTTGTGATGCCCGAAATTCACGACGAATTTGTTGAGCGATTATTGGAAGCTTCGAAAGATATCACACTCGGAGATGCGACGAATCCCGATATATTTATGGGACCGGTGATTTCACTTAAAGCAAAAGAACGTATCCATAGCTATATTGATATAGGCCTGAAAGAGGGGGCTAATTTGGCTCTTGATGGCCGAAACCCGAAACTCCCTAAAGCAAACCAGGATGGGTATTTCATTGGTCCAACTGTGTTCACGGGTGTCACACCCTGTATGCGAATCGCCCAAGAAGAGATCTTTGGCCCCGTACTCAGCGTCTTGAAGGCAGGTTGCATTGATACCGCCCTTAAGATGATTAGCGATCACGGTTTGGGAAATGGTGCCTGCATATTTACGCAAAACAGCTACTATACTGAAAAATTTATCAATGATGCGGATGTTGGTATGATTGGCGTTAACGTTGGCATCTGCGCACCACACCCCTATCTTCCCTTTGGTGGCATAAAAGGCTCGCTGGTGGGAAATAATAAGGTGCAGGGCAAAGATGCCATCGATTTTTTCACACAAAACAAGACGGCAACCATACGTATCGTTAACCCCACAAGCAGCGATTCAACAACAGTTGAGGTTACAGACGATAGCGTTCGCAGTTGTGTTGCTGGCTAGTATTGCGTTGATATCTGGCGCCTCGAAAATATAAGGCACCAGATATCATAGGTCGATTTGAAGCAATCGAATTAAAACTTGTTCAAAGGGGCACGCGGGATCTATATCTGCAAATCCTCAAGAAAAAAGATGACACATCATGGAAAAAGCCAAGCGCACGTCGCCAAGTAGAATTCTCGATATTCTTGAGGCAATCATCCTGAAACCGGACACGGCCAGCGCTGCAACCCTGTCAAAATCGCTGAACATTCCATTGCCTACGGTATACCGGCAGTTGGAAACCCTAACTGAGGGGAAATTTATCGTTCTAAGTCCGGCGGGTTTATTCATTCCGGGGGCTAGATTCCGTCAGATGATAATGAATAGTTTGACTTATGAGCCAGAGGTTACTCGCCGCAGGGCCATTTTACGAAAGTTGTCAGGAGAACTTGAGGAGACTGTAAGTTTGTCAGTTCCCGATGGCGCCAAGCTCGTTTACTTCGACCGATTTGAATCGAATTGGCCTGTACAGGTTAATTTGCATGTCGGCGATCCACTGCCCCTGCATTGCTGTGCATCGGGAAAGCTTTATTTAAGCTCCTTTGATCGTAATGCGGCGCTTGAAGTGTTTCGCGATATCCGACCAGATCGGCGTGCGTCGAACACCATCATCACGCAAAAAAAATTTGACGCGGAACTTCAAGCCATCGCAGACCGTGGTTACGCCCTTGATGACGAAGAATGGTTTGACGGCATGGTTGGTGCAGCTGTTCCAGTGCTCAACAAGGAAGGCAAGCTCTGCGCTTGTTTATCGACCCACGCCCTGACGACGCGAAAAAGTGCCGACGAAATTGATGCTGATATTTCCTATATGCTCAATGCCGCGAAATTGTTGGAAGTTGTTCTGTTTGACGACTAAGGTTTTTGATACATTCTAAAATAAAAATGTATGATTGATTTGGTATCGAGATCTTAATTTGATTATTTGCATGTCGCCTTTTGGCTAATCAGCGCCTAAATTCGCTCCCTCAGATTCCGTCTGTAACTCAAGGTGACTGCGGCCATTATTAGATATAATTTCGATTTCCTGTAAATATTGACCGATGATGTGCCGATAGGTGACTATCACTCAGGATGATCAATTCTACATTTTCTAGCATTTGGAAAACTATTTTACCTGAATCAGATTATCGGTTTCATCTTCAACGCCTCTGCGAATCTGATCAATTACCCAGTGATTAAATGTCTTTCCAGATGCTTTCGCAGTCATAAATGCATCTCTGTGCAGTTCGGATGATGCACGTACCGGAAATTTGCCTGAAAATGGCTTATCCGGTTCTCGCCCATCCTCGGTGCACCACGTCAGGTAATCATCAATACTGTCGTGAAATGCATGTTTTAGCTCAGGAGCACTTTTAGCTTGGAAAGTAACGACCGCTCGAATGCCTTCAACTTCACCGTGAAAGATCTCCGCTTCTTCATCAAATTCAATCGATGCTGAATAACTCTTATATTTCATCATGGCGTCACTCCTGCCTGATCTAGGAACCGTCGTATCGATTTAACAGCTCCTTTATCCGTATCTGGTCTTGGGTGAGGACGGTGAAAAACTGCATACTCACCATTAAGCGAAATACGTACCCTGGAACCACTTCCTTCAGAAATTTTTGCCCCACACTCAACCAAAAGAGACTCAATATCTGACCATTTAATATTCGACTTAACTGGATTGTCAAAAATGGCTTTAAGAATCTTTTTCTGCTTACTGTTCATCGATATATGATATCACTAATTGATATCATGTCAATGCGATAGTAAAAACGGATATCAAAATATTATCTCAGTAAATCGGCAAAGTACTTTCACTAAGGGTATTTTCGATTCAATAACGGGGTACTGTAATCTCCAGGTTCTAGAGAAAAAGGGGCAGAACGTGCCCGCTCTGCCCCATTTAGCTATACGTCAACCTGCTCTGCAATCGCAATTGCATCATCGACCTCTATACCAAGGTATCTTACTGTGCTTTCTACTTTCGTGTGGCCTAAGAGAAGTTGCACTGCCCTGAGATTACCGGTTTTACGGTATATGAGTGTTGCCTTCGTTCTTCTTATCGAATGTGTGCCGAATAGGGATGCGTCCAGACCTATCATTTCAGCCCACTGAGAAACCAAGCGGGAATATTGCCTGGTCGATAAATGGCTGTCGCCGCCAGTGTGCCCACTGAACAGGTAATCGTCGGGCTTTTTACTATAATCATCTACTGCCTGACGTGCCTGCTCCGTTATTTCGAACGTTACAGGTCGCCCGGTTTTTCTTTGCCGTACCGTTGACCGATCGATTGTATAACCGTGAGGTGCAATATCCTCAATCTTGAGGCGCACCACGTCACAGCCTCTAAGTTTGCTGTCAATCGCGAGATTGAACAGTGCCAAATCACGGACTCGCTTATTAATTTGTAGTGTCGTCCGAATAGCCCAGACGTGTTTGAGCTGAAAGGGTGGTTTCTGCCCAGTCAATTTTCCCCTATTCCAAGGAGACTTAGAAGTTTTCAGTCTTTTAAAAAATCGCATGATCTTTCTCCTTTTTGCGAAAGAAACAGCATGCGCTTAAATCACCGCTGGAACATCAATAGTGGCTGCTTTTAGTTGGAAGCGGCCTCAAGTTTTTATCGATTTTCTACAATTTTAGTAAAACCAACGGTGGCCGTTCATGGCACACAGCGGACTATAATCACGACCACGATATACTTCCGCTATGACAGGGTAAAGCCGACATTGAATGTCCGCTTTATTTATCCCGCAACCTAACTTCCAATTTTCCCGCGGTCAACGCAAACCAGGCAAAAACGTAGCCAACGGAGCTAATGGCGACGGCTTCTAGTAACCGTCCTTCCATGGTAGCTGTCACAAGACCAGATTCAACATGGAATGTCCCGGAGACAAGCTTTCCATCATTACGGAATGAGAGTTCGTATTCTCCAGGAGCGTTATTTCCAAACATCAACTTCTCCCTCAGTCGCATCCCCGGCCTTCAGCCGTTCGGTTTTGCTCGACCATTTTTTTTGGTCTCGGTAGGGCGTTCTTTTTTTTCTATTTTCATAAAAACCCTTCCACGGGTACTGAATAACATCTCTCAGGCGGTAGCGCTTGGGGCACTAGCGTTTCAAGGTTCGAACCGGGCACCACATTCCTCTCAAGATTTAGTGGAATTGTGGCAATAAAACCAACAAGAAAAGCCATTAAGATCATATAGTTGCAAAACCGTACCATTTGCTCAAGGTCAACAGCTTGAGAGAGAATTGGCCATTAGAGAGAGATTTCGGTGATTTTGGATTAAAAGCGGGTCAACAGCTTCACTTAAAAAAGGGTGCAGAAGCTGGGAATTCTGGCAGAAACCGCTTCGCAGAGAGACTGTTGTCAATAGAATAGTGGCGGAGAGGCAGGGATTCGAACCCTGGGTACTGTTACCAGCACAACGGTTTTCGAGACCGCCCCGTTCGACCACTCCGGCACCTCTCCGCTATTGATATTGCTGGATTTTTTGAGCCCGCAACAAAATCTGCCACCGGCATTGCCACCGGCGCTGGTCAAGTGGCGCTTTTTAACGCGCTTCGGAGCCGGTTGTCCACCCTTTCCGCCGCTTCTGTTTGACGATGATGACGGCCCAAAACAAGACGAGACCGATAAAGATTGATGCGTTTTTTATTTTCAACCGGAAAGCCCCGCAGGTATCTGACGGGGCTTTCAATGAGTGGCGTTCTTGACGCCGCCCGATGATGATGATCGGGCTTTTGGGTTGTCGCTTGATATGTCTTCTTTAAATTTTGGTGGCCTCAGTTTTTTAACCTCCGTGCCTTGTTTATCTTGGGTCCAAGTGTAACCCTATGGCAGACTCACACCTTGACATTGATCATGGCTCATATGATCAATTGGTGTGAATATTACGGGATCAGATTTAACCCTAACATGATATATCGTTATGCAGACCCTGTGGCCCGCCATTGAACGTATTATCGTGGCCGAGCAGCTGCGCCGGTTTTCCGATATCTCGCGGGCAAAAAACCAAATTGAAAAAGAAGATGCCTCGTTAAGACAACGCATCTATCTGGAACAGGAAAAAAGAAAATTTATCAAATCTGAATATCTGGAAAAGGATTTTGATAATCTGGAATTGCAAATTCTGGAAGCCGCCAGACAGGGAAAATACGAGGTTGAAGTGATGAAATTTCACGCATCCTTTTGCACTGACGGCGGCAGGGCTATCAATAATAGCGACAAAGACTGGACTGCCACATTGCAAGGAAAGGCGAGGAGTTTTTATGTAATCTGGAAGCATCACGGTCAGCCAAACGGTTACCGCCTGAAAGCAAAAATTTCCAGTTTTCCCGGCGGCCTTCCCGGTGACATAAGTCTTTCTATTGATTGGTCCTAGAGCTCGCTCTACAAATATTGAAGCCATCGGTCTGAACAAGGCGCATATGAAAACCGTGCCGGTGCTGATACTGGCCGTTTTGGCCGGGGCTTTCCTTTTGCCTTGGCCCGAATGGTTTCATCGGCAATTTGATACCGGTAATGCTGGGAAACATTGTCGGCGGCGGCGTCTTTGTCGCCCTTTGTTATTATTTTGTTTATCCGCACGACAAGAAGTCATCACCAGGATTTACTTTGATCGTGCCGAGCCCCGTTTGGCAGCGGAAAAGTTTCCGGCCCCGGCGCTGACGCTTGGGCCCTTTATGGAAAGAGCACCCGGATCAAATTTACCCGGCCGGAATTTTTGCGTCTCTTGATCGGCATTATCGACACGCTTTCTGGTTTTCTGGGCCGCTTTCGCCTTTGCCCGCTGGCGGGCTTTTGCTTTGGTCATATCTTATTGGCCTTTTTTAAAGATGTTCTTTTAACCTGGGCATCAGCTCGACAAAATTGCACGGCTTGAAGCGGGCATCAAGCTGATGGACAAGAATTTCATCCCAGGCATCCTTGCACGCCCCCGGTGAGCCCGGCAGGGCAAACAGGTAAGTCCCCCCGGCGACCCCGGCGGTGGCGCGGGACTGGATCGTAGAGGTGGCGATCTTCTGATAACTGACCCAGCGGAATAATTCACCGAAACCCGGAATTTCCTTCTCGTACACTTGTGCGAAGGCTTCGGGTGTGATGTCCCGGCCGGTAACACCCGTACCGCCGGTGGCAATGACCACATCAACGCTCTCATCGGCAATCCAGACGCCCAACTTGGCAACGATCAAATCGACTTCATCTTTGACAATATCACGCGCAGCTACGGTGTGACCGGCGGCTTCGATTCGCTGGACAAGGGTCATGCCGGACTTGTCGTCTTCCAGTGTGCGCGAGTCCGATACTGTCAGAACCGCTATGTTAACTGACAAGAAATCCCGTTCACCTTCGATTTTGGACATAATGCTTAGTTACCTGCCAACAGGGTCGGTTGGTTATCAAGGGCCTTGTAAACAGGCCAGTCGCCAGCGGCAATGGCTTCCAACGACGGCGTCGGCTGACCCAGACGATCCCGGTAAATCCACAGATTGGTCAGCACCCGTTCAATGAAAATGCGGGTCTCGCGCGATGGAATGCTTTCGATAAAGAACAGCGGATCATCCATGTGGTTGGTTTTGCGCCGCCATTTGTTCAAGTTTCCCGGGCCGCCGTTCCAGGCCGTCGCCATCAGGAACAGGTCACCGTTGATCTTTTTATTACCCAACAGCATCTCGATATATTTCTGACCCAGCTTTATATTGATTTCAGGCTTGAACAACTTTCGACGGGTCGAATCATGGCGATGGAAGCGTCGGTCACGGGCGACAAAACTTGCGGTGCGTGGCATTAATTGCATCAGGCCGCGCGCCCCGGCCCAGCTTTTCGCCTTCGGATTAAACTTCGATTCCTGACGGATCAGGGCGAAAATCAAGGCCTTGTCGACACTGTAGCCGCCTTCGGGTTGCCATGTCGGCAATGGATAGGCGGCCCCGTCGAAACCACCACCACCGGGATAAAGCGTGTTGTTAAGACGGACCGCAAGGCCCGGCATATTAGCGCGTGCCGACAGCGCCAGAATCCCCTTGGCGACATCAGGGGCTGAACGCCCGGCCAAGCTCCGAAGATCGCGTTCGGCGCGTCGGCTCTCGCCAACTTGCAGCAACCCCAGGGCACGCCTTCCCGCAGGAACCGTGACAAAAGATTCAAGAGCCGATTTTTCCAAATCCGGCGTCTGCCAGCTAAAGGTACTTGGAAGGCCGAGCATCTTACGACCGAGAAAACCATAGAAGGTGCGCGGATAGGCCG
>Ga0233428_1003522_pt1 | contig 13169 bp, 15 predicted proteins | sample SI_118_April2016_4_FD_179890 | JGI IMG/M metagenome (GOLD analysis project Ga0233428, IMG submission 179890) | Seawater microbial communities from Saanich Inlet, British Columbia, Canada - SI_118_April2016_120_MG | ecosystem: Environmental > Aquatic > Marine > Inlet | place: Canada: British... | reverse complement strand
GCTCAACAGCCGCCTCTTGCTGATGGTCTCTCAATAGTAACGCGCCCAGTATTCTTCTCGCATCAATACTATCCGGCTCTTTTTCAACCCAGCGACGGGTGGCCATAATGGACTGTTGACCATTCCGGTTGTGTATCGACAGTTTCGCACTCCGCTCCGCAATCGCCGGAATTTCACTCAGTGCCGTTGCCTTTTGATAATAGAGGAAGGCTGCGTTGTGGTCACCCTGCTGTGCCGAGATCTCTGCGGCCAGTATATTGAATAGCAGTCCATCATCGACCTGACCAACCGGGGGGGGCTGTACGTTATCTTGCGCCTCAGCAACGGTGCTGTTCACTGCACAACCGCTGAAGAAGAGTAACAGCGTCACTGAAAATACTATGCGTACCATTTTTACTGTTCTACCTGGATGAGTTGGCCATTTTGTGGCTGTAAATTTAGGGGGCTTCTAAATTAAGGGCACCTCTAAGTAAGTCTGTGCGAATTGAATCGTACTTATAGCACTCAAGATCAAGAGAGGCAACCTCCCAAACCATCGGATTGTAACTGTAAACAGACATTTTTTGGAACTAATCTCATCGGTTATGTTCTAATGGAGTCACTACTCTTACATTTACCATTTTTTGAGGAATATCATGAACCCAATGGAACAATCCTTACCCCGAAGTCAGGAATCAATCCTTGCAACCAACAAGGTATTGAAGAATACCTATATGCTTCTCTCGGTATCTCTGATCTGGACAGCACTCGCTGCTGGCTTTGCAATGGTCACGAATGCCTCACCTGGCGCCGGCATGATCAGCTCTTTTGCTGCGCTGGCCGTACTCTGGTTTGTTATGCCACGCCATGAGAACAAGGCGAGTGGTATTGGCATCGTTTTCCTCTTCACTGCACTACTCGGCTATGGCCTGGGTCCTACGCTCGGTTACTACGCAAGCGTTCAGGGAGGTGAACAGATCATCACCACGGCGTTTGGCCTGACAGGTTTGATCTTCCTTAGCCTCTCCGGCTTTGTGTTGACCACTAAAAAAGATTTCTCCTTTATGACCGGCTTTCTGATGTCCGGTATTATGATCGCCTTCTTTGGCTCTCTGGCTCTGGTCGCAGCATCACTTTTTGGCTTCCACTTCCCGATGGGAATGCTGGTGATCTCAGGAATGTTTGCTCTCCTCTCCAGTGGCCTGATCCTCTGGGAGACCAGCAATATCATTCATGGTGGTCAGACCAACTACATTGCAGCAACGGTTACCCTGTATGTCGCTCTCTATAACCTCTTTACCAGCCTGCTCCATATTCTGATGGCCTTTGCCGGTGGTGACGACTAACACACCAGCAACCTTGGTTTGATATTTCAGCAAGCCTGAGTAAGACAAGGTTGCCGGGGTACTAAATCTCCAACAATACCCTCTAATGAGGGTATTGTTGTTTTAACGGGGGGAAACTACCTGATGTCCGAGCTGAGTTACTATGATGCGGTCTGCCGTATGATTGAGCTGAATGTCGACCCTGAGTATATGGAGGGGTGGATGGGTGGTTATCTACGCAACTCCCGCCGTGAAGAGCATGAGATCACCGCAGAGTACTCCAGTGGTTTTGAGGATGGTCTGGAGAGAGATACTCGCCACTTCTGTAGCTGGGTTATACCGCTTGATACCGCATGACTCTAGGATGATAAGAGGGTGATAAGAGGGTGGCTCTATAGGGCACATCACTACTCAAAAGTGATGCCCACAATCCCCTCTATCGATTTTTTCAGCGCATCAATGGCATCCGGGGCCTCAATATCCATCATCTGATCAATGACCCACTTGTTATCTTGATCCTTGCCCATGATTGCCCCCACCTTCTCTCCAAAGTAGCGCAGAAAGTGGTAACTCGGCCCCTCTTCTCCATAGCTGAAGTCCGCATAGTCGATAGCGCGCTCATTAATTAACCCCACCAGATCTGTTCTCTCTGGCCCCTGCTCCGGTAGATCCGCATAGTTATCCAGTATAATATCAAGCAGACGATAGGCCATTGCCCCAATAAATTGGCTGCGTGCCTCTGGCTCCATTGCCTCATAAACCAGGCGATCCGTCACCTGCATCAGGAAGATGAGCATCTCTGTCATCACCTCCATCCCCTCTACCTTTGAGGTGAAGTAGAACTGCTCGTCCTGCAGATTACGGACCGCATTGAGCGTGAATTTCCAGCTGTTATAGGCTAGGGATTCAGCAATCTGTTTCAGCTCACGCTCCTGCTCCTTATGCCATTTATGAACAATTCTCATCATCGTAGAGTCCTCGCGCCGCCCCTATTTTTTCTTCTTCCGCTTAGGCGAAACATAGGTAGGATCATTGGGGTTAAGAACAATCAGCTGCTTCTCATCGCCGTCATCCAGTAACGTATAGTCGAGTGTAGCATCCTCAAGGTACTCTTTAAGCTCCTCATTAATCAGCACTTTTATCTCCTCAAAATCAAACTCCATATCTTTCTCTCTCGGCTCATCAAAACCGATACCATAGTCATAGCCCCCGTCACTCGCCTCCTTAATCGCAATCCGTAGGCCGAGTCCCTCTTCGATAGCTCCCGTCTCTGCTGAGTAGCGAATAAAATCAAGTGCACTCTCTGTTACTGTAATCATGGTTGCTCTTCCTTGTTCAACTGTCTGACAAATCTAACAAACCCCTTAACCCAGGGATTAAGTCGGGTATTCCGCTGATGAAGATAACTCGCCAGGAGATTTTTGTAAACAATTCCATCATTTTTTCCATCAATACCGAAGCCCCGCTGGATAGCGTAGGAAAATGTTGTATCGTCAGAGAGGTTCTCTAGCGAGGAGTAGTGAAACTCATGGGCGGGGATACCCTTCTCCTCTCCCTGACGACGAAAGCGGACATATCCCCGCCCCTGTGGCCTCCTATGCATCACACAATCTGCCTGGATCACGCCTACCATCTGGTGAGTATGATCTTCCCAGCTGATTTGTCGGCAAAGATACATCATCCCACCACACTCAGCATAAGCAGGGAGGCCGGACTCAATGAGCTGCTGTATCTGCACTCTCAGCACTGAGTTTTGCTCCAATTGAGCCATATGGGTCTCAGGGAACCCCCCTCCAATCAACAGGCCATCCATCTCAGGCAGGTGATCGTCATGGATAGGGCTGAATGGAACCAATTCAGCACCCTCATTCTCAAAAGCCTCCAGATCCGCCTCGTAATAGAAGCCAAAGGCCTCATCTCTGGCGATACCAATCCGAACTTTACTCTGCCTTGGGGTGAGCCGTTGGGCCGTTTTCTGCTTCACTACAGAGTCATCAACCATGATAGGTTGATCGATTATCGTACGCTCAAGAATTAGATCAAGATCGACCTGGCTCTCGACAGCCCTGCGAATCAACTCTATCTTGTTGTGAGCCTGATGAGCCTCATTGCCAGGCACCAAGCCAAGGTGACGCTCAACAATTTCCAGATCGGGATGGCGTCGAACCGCACCCAATACGGAAAAGTCGGTGTAGTGTTCAACGACCTGGCGTAATTTCTGCTCATGGCGTTCTCCGCCAGTCTGGTTGAGGATTACACCACAATAGCGAATCATTGGATCAAACTGTTGATAGCCGATCAATAGCGGTGCAATGCCTCGGGTAATGCCATTGGTATTGATCACCAGCAGTACCGGAAGCTCCAATAGTTTGGCCATCGCCCCATTACAATCATGCCCATCCAGCGACACGCCATCAAACAGCCCCTTGTTCCCCTCCACCAGGACAAGATCCCTCCCTTCACGTCCCTGCTCATATTGGGCAAGAATCTCCTCCTGCTCCATGGTGTAGAAATCAAGGGTATGGCAGGGTGCCTCTGCCGCCATGGAGAGCCACATTGGGTCAATATAGTCCGGCCCTTTTTTAAACGGGGAGACAGAAAGACCTCTGGCTGCATACGCAGCACAGAGGCCTAGTGCGAGAGTTGTTTTACCGGAGGATTTATGAGCCGCAGAGAGGTAGAGTTGATTCAACCGAAGATTCTGGGTTTAACAAGGCACGTCAGCACTGTTCTCCGTATGCTCTGCGTTAAGGTTATCAGGAACCAGGCGTAGCACCTTAATAGCAAACAGGAACAGTCCAACAGAAAGCGCTATCCCACCCATCCCCAAGAGAACCTCAGGCAGTGTGGGTGTGTAGTGGCTGACTACACCATCGAAGAAGCTGCTACTCACCTCTTTTCCGGGAAACAGTACCAGTGGGAATGCCTGACCACCAATAAGAATTCCATAGACTTGGGCAAAACCACCAACAATCACCAAGGTAGCCGCAACAATCAAGGCACGGTAACTATGGCTAAAGGCAGAGTGGTAGATCAGTACCAGAGGGATAATACCTCCCATCAATATCTGAACCCACCAGAAGAGGAAGGTAAAGATGCCTCCATCCACCAGAATAAAGCGTTCAAAATCGGCATGTTCCGCAGCATAAAGATTGGTTATATGAAAGACCACGGTAAAGTAGAGTACTGCGGCCACGAATACCCCAAACAGATTCTTTAGCCGCAAAATAAGGTCTGCACTAATAGAGCGCTCGGTATAGCGATAGACACCAATCAGCAGGATCAGGAAAATTGCTTTGCCAAAGGCGAATGACATGATGATAAACATCGGAGCCATCAGAGCCGCATCATACCCTTGACGTGCAGCGATAAAACCAAAGATTGATCCGGTACCTGTTGTTAGTGCAAGACGCCAGAGGAAAGCTGCCGTTCCTGCTTTACGGGTATGCTGATGCATTGCGGGATCAAACATGGTCCATAGGTAGGCCAGTACAATCACAAAAAATCCGGTATAGAGGTAGATGTTCCAGGCAAAAATAGATTTGAAGTTATAGGAGGTCATCGCCACAATAAGCCGATCAGCTCGCCCCAGATCCAGCACCAACACAGCCAACCCGCCCGCCAGCAATGTCAACGCCAGTATGGCTGACATTCTTGCCAGAGGTTTATAGATGGCTTGGTTGAAAACGGAGGAGATGGAGGCCACATTGAGCGCACCCGAGGCCGCAACAATCAGAAAAATGGCAAATACATGGGGTATTCCCCAGACAATCTGGTTATCCATTCCAGTGGCATGGTGACCACTATGCTCCAGGTAGAGGAAGGCTCCCGCAGCCATCAGGATAAAAAACCCCAAGACTCCCATTAAACCCCAATAACCGAGACTACGACCTTCAATTCCGCTATAGACTACTCTTTTCATCTTGCTATTCCGCGATTTGTTTCAGTTAGATGCCGCTGTAGCGAACCCCTGGATTGGTTCCAAGATCTGCACGAATCTGTGTTGAGCTGACGGCTGCCAGCTTTATCGAGATATCACTGGCCGGATCATTCAGGTCACCAAAAAACATAGCGCCCTGAGTGCAACTTACCACACAGGCCGGTTGCTCTCCACGATCCACACGATGCACACACATCGTGCATGATTCAACCGTCCCCTTACCACGAGGCGCATGACTCTTCTGGTCATGCAGTGGCTCATGGACGAACGAACGTGCCTTATAGGGACAAGCCATCATGCAGTAACGGCAACCGATACAGATATGTTTGTCCACCAAAACGATGCCATCCGCCCGTTTCATGGAGGCCCCCGTAGGGCAAACATCGACACAGGGTGGCTGCTCACAATGCTGACACATCATCGGTAACTGATTGGTGAAACCCGTCTGCTTATCATGAACGGTCACGGTACGGATCCACTGCGCTTTTTGACGTGAGCTGGAGAGCCCTTCATCGGTTGATCCTGTGCCCCAACCATTTTCCTGCTGACAAGCAGAGACGCAGTCACTACACCCTTTTTCACAACGGTTGACATCAATCAGTAGCCCCCAGCGTCTGCTACTGCTCGCCCCCTCTGCCGACTTTGAATCAGCATGGGCAATCGTCATCAGGGTGATACCCGGTGCAATCACCGCAGTAGCAGCGGCAGTTTGGCCCAGAAAGCGACGTCGTGCGGCATTCACTACCTGCTGCTCGTGTGCCTCATTTGTCACTTTATTGTCATGGTTCTGGCTCATCTTTCAGCCCTCTTCACAGCACTGTCCGGCCGGGTAGCATGACACTCGAAACAGTCAATACTAACCGACGTATAGTTGTGACAACCACTACAAAACTCACCCTCAGCATTCACCGGAATGTAATATCCGCTCTCATCCTTATTGGTATGGCAGTCAACACATCCATTGATGCTACCATCGACTGAACGAATCCCCTGACGCAGAGTTCGATCACGGTCATGCTTCAGCAGTTCCATATGGTTACGACGCATCCACGCCGTCTCTTTTACGCAGGCATCCCCTGCCTTCGCCCCAATAGAGCGTTTCGCTTCATGATTGTCACTGTAGGCGACTGAACCGAAGCCCATTATGGCAGTAAAAACCACTGCCATAGTGCCAATTCGCTGTTTCAACTTTTTTGACAACACCATATTCAGCCTCTGATAGTTAACCGTTACTCACCCAATCCCATCTGGATATAGCCGGTTGGACAGACATCCTCACAGACGTTACAGCCAATACATTTGGAGTAGTCTGTATCAACATAACGTCCCATCGCGCTCTCATTCTTACGCACCTTGAAGACCGCATCCTGAGGACAGAAAACAACACAATTATCACACTCAAAGCACATCCCACAGCTCATACAGCGACCCGCCTCTGCCTGGGCACTCTCTTTATCCAGCCCCTGCATACGCTCTTCAAAGTTCTGCAGAACAGCATCCGCGTCAACCTCTACAAAAGAGCGATGGTTGCGTGGGGTGTAACTAAAGTGGCCCAAGAATAGTTTTTGATGGGTAATAATCGAGGCAAAAGAGCGATCCTCATAGTTATGGATCGCAAACTTACTACCCGCAGTACCCCGTTGCCCATCTTCTTTCTCTTTTCCCCCACCAAAATGATCTGGCTCCATTCCTGCATTCTTGAGCTCGTCCAGCATCTGAAAGTGGTGGACATCCACTTTAGGACGCAACCGCTGCCCCGATCCACTCAGATAATCATTGATTGACTCAACAGCAACTGATGCCTGTCCAATCGCTGTAGTAAGCAGGTGAGGACGAATAATATCGCCCGCCACAAAATGGCCCTCTTTACCCTTCAGTTCATAGTTCTTCGTGGCATTCATCAGGCCTCGACCATTGTCAAGATCCTCAAACCCAGTAAAATCACCGGACTGACCAATTGCAGAGGCGATCAGAGTACATTCCAGTACCTCTTCTGTCCCCTCAATTGGCGTCGCTTTTCCACTCTCATAACTCAGTTGAACCACTTTCAGGCCGGTAGCACGACCCTCCTCATCCACAACCACCTCAACAGGGCTCAGAGAACCACGGATCTGCACTCCTTCACGCAGTGCATCATCAATCTCATGCTGTGCAGCGCTCATGTTCTCAACCGGCTGGCGGGAGATCAACAACACCTCTGCACCCTCACGGGCTGCGGTCTCTGCCACATCATGTGCGGTATCACCCAGAATAACGTGCTCTGGACGATCTTTATCACTCACATTAGAGATTTGACCGATACGACGTGCCACGGAAGCGACATCGATGGAGGTGTCACCACCGCCGACCACGACGATCTTGCCCGAGATATGTTTCAGGTTACCGGAGTTGAATGCGCTGAGGAAAGCCACACCCGTGATACAGTTTGGAGCATCCCCACCAGGAATTGGCAGTGGACGACCCGACTGCGCACCAATCGCCCAGAATACTGCATCAAAATCATTTTCCAGATCCGCTACTGTGATATCTGTACCAACACGGGTACTCAGGCGCAGCTCAACGCCCATATCAGTAATACGCTTGATCTCACCGGAGAGCATCTCACGCGGAGTACGATATCCGGGAATACCATAAACCATCATTCCACCCAGGGTATCGTGGTCATCAAATACGGTTGCGCCGTGTCCCAATTTTCGCAGTTGGTAGGCGGCTGCGAGTCCAGCAGGACCACCACCGACAATAGCGACCTTTTTACCACTCTCTTCACCCACCTCAAAGCCGAGTTCAGCCTCCAGTGCGGAGTCACCAATATATTGGTCAATGGAGTTGATCCCTACAAAATCTTCCACCTCGTTACGGTTGCAGCCATCTTGGCATGGTGCAGGACAGACGCGACCCATGGTAGAGGGAAAAGGGTTTGCCTTGGTATAGAGACGGAAGGCATGCTCTTCCATCGTCATCCCTTCTGGTGGAGTATCCAGACCACGGACAATATCCAACCACCCCCGTACATCATGTCCGGATGGGCAACTTGCCTGACACGGCGGAGTCTGATGAACGTAGGTTGGACACTTATGGGTCCAGCTTGCCTGCCAGATCATCTCATCATTGTCATAATTACGTACACCCTCTTCACGGGGGTAGTCCTCATAACGACGGTAATTCAGTTCTTTGTTCATCTCATCACTGGACGTTGCCATTAGCAGATGCTCCTATCTCTAAAAATTCAACACAAAAAATTTACAACAGGGGGGAGATCCCTCTGTCAGTCATTATTCTCAAATACCAAGGCATCCCCTACCAACTGGTGAACACTGGTAATCATATCCATCGGCATATCATAATAAGGCAGCACTTTGCTAAACTGACTCTTACAGATCGCACAGATTGCCGCCAGGGTATCTACACCCTCCTCGTCGAACACCTTCTTCAAGGCATGCATACGAGGCATCGCGCCCTTGACGCGAAGTTCCATCAAATCATCCGTCAACAACCCACCACCACCACCACAGCAGAAGGTCTCCTCAAACATGGTAGAGGTATCCATCTCAACATAGTTATTCACCACATTCTTAATCACAGCCCGCGGCAAAATAAACTGTCCACGCTCTATCCCTCCCATTCCGGTACCACGCGCCACATTACAGGAGTCGTGGAAGGTTACCGTATGGTGATCATTGGCCGATTTATCAAGCTTCAACGCATTACGTTGCATCAGATCATAGGTAAATTCGATAATATGCTGTGGTGCCGGATAACGTGGATCCAGTTGCTTCTGCAACATCTGTGCATATTTATCGTCTTCAGCCGCACCGTGTCCAACTCCCGCCAGGGTATTCCAGAAACTGTAGGCCACGCGCCAAGCATGTCCGCACTCACCAACAATCACCCGTTTCACCCCCAGTTCCAGTGCAGCGGTACGAATTCGCTCTGCAACCTTCTTCATGGTGGGATAATTGCCAATGAACATGCCGAAGTTGGCACCCTCAGAGGCGTAGGAACTCATGGTCCAGCTAATGCCCGCCTGATGAAATACCTTGGCATAACCCATCAGGCCATCAATATGTGGTTCCGCAAAGAAGTCGGCAGATGGCGTAATGAGCAGAACATCCGCCCCTTTCTCATCCAGTGGCATCCGAACCGGTAGACCGGTCTCATCTTCCAGATCCTCTTCCAGATCTTCCAGCGTTGCTATCAGTGCAGGCCCCGGCAGTCCAAGATTGTTACCAATCTTCATCACCTTGCCCAGAATCTCATTATCGTACTTCTGCCCATACCCAACCGCATCAAGAATGTCACGAGCCGCCATAGTAATCTCGGCGGTATCAATTCCATACGGACAGAAAACGGAGCAGCGACGACACTCAGAACACTGGTGAAAATAGCTGTGCCACTCATCCAGAGTCTCACGGGTCAGCTCTTTTGCCCCCACCAGATTGGGGAAATATTTGCCCGCAAAGGTAAAGTGGCGGCGATAAACGCTACGCAGCAGCTCTTGCCGAGCCACTGGCATATTCTTGGGATCCGAGGTACCTAGGAAGTAGTGACACTTGTCCGTACAGGAGCCACAATGGACACAGATATCAAGGAAGAGGCTGAAGCTACGCGAGGTTCTACTCAGCTCCCCCATCTTGGCAATAGCCTGGTCATGCCAGTCCTCAACCAGCTCTCCCGGAAAGTTCAGCGCCTCCTGATGATCTGGCTTGGCCACAAAGGGAGAGGAGTGAGCCATAGCCCCCTCCTGAAGCTGCGGAATCTGCAGGTATTCAGTCAGCTCTGGTTTATCAATTTTTACTTTAGCCACAATTATTTCTCCATCTCTGCGGCCCAGGGGGCGATGAGACGTTTCTCACGAGAGTCATCCATCTGATTTCGTGTTGGACTGAAAAATATACCCGGAGCATGCATCAACTTACTGACCGGGAAGATCACCATCAAGAGGATCACCAGCGAAAGATGAATAATTAAAATAGGGTCAGCGGGTAGCGGGTTGAACTCAAAAACCATGAGCCCGGTAGCAAACTGTTTCAGCGCCACAATATCGGTGTGGATAACCTGGGTCATCGCCATTCCACTCGCACCAATCGCAAGCAGTAATAGCAGCATCAGGTGGTCTGATGGAGTGCTGATATAACGAATACGCTCTACCAGAAAGCGGCGTCCCCAGAGACCTGCTAGCCCGGCTAGCATGGCAAATCCGGCATACTTACCAAATGGTTGGACAATATCCACCCAAAACCAGGCCGACTCCTGGAAATAGCGCAGGTGACGGGCAAGCACCAGGAATAGTGCCATGTGGAACATCCAGCTAAAGATCCAGATCCATTTATTAGAGCGAAACAGGCTTTCAAAAAGCACAACTTCGCGTCCTATGCGGTAGACGACCCCTGACTGTGTGCGCGGTGCAGGCATGGTAGGGATCTTGAGAGGCGCGGGAGTACGCCAATATGCAATCACTTGCATTGCAACCCCAACCACAAGAATGGTGGTAGCTGCGTAAAAAAGTATGGCAAATAGTCCAGTTAGCATGCGCTGTTCGCCTCCGCGATTGTCTCAATACAGTCCATTGCAGCACCCACTAATTGTGGATACCAGAAATTCTTATAGTAGCTCCCGAGGGGGGATCCCCCCCCGGGATACATTATCTATCTACGTTACAACAGAGACAGATTTAGATACAGCCCGTTGGCTTAGGCAGACCACCAATCTTACAGGCCTGTTTTGCTGGGCCATAGGGGAACAGCTCGTAAAGATACTTGCTATTGCCCTTATCCTTACCCAACTTTTTACCGATTGCCTTTGTCAATACACGTACCGCTGGTGCAATCTGGTACTCGTCGTAGTACTCACGCAGGAAGTCGATCACCTCCCAATGTGACTCAGTCAGCTCAACCTCTTCAGTCTCAGCCAGTGCAACTGCAATATCCTTATTCCAGTCATTGATATCAGAGAGGTAACCCTCCTCATCCACGTCTACTGCACTACCGTTTACGTCCATACTTGGCATAACCTTTCTCCTAAAAAAATAGCTTAAAAAATAAAACCAGAAATTCTCGACTTTAAACCCAGGATTGAACGGTTCTGTTTTCAGTAACCAGATCCACAAAGCCTGCATAATCGACCAGTTCAATACCTTCGGCCAGATTGGCCTCAATGCCTCGTGCAGCCACATCACTCTGCAAAGCAACCACTTTTGCCTTGGATAGCTGATCCGCGACAGCACTTCCTTTCAGGGCGGCAAAAACACCGTCCTCGATAAGCAGTACCGTACTACTGCTTGATGCATGTCCCATACAGGAGGTGAATGCGTCCTTCTCAAATGGTGACTTGTTTACTATATGTAGCATGATTGATCTCCTTTACCCTAAAAACTGAGAACCACATCACTCTCTTCCATGAGATCACGAATCTCATCAGCAGAGAGCAGACGAATTGACTTCTTCTCAGCCCAATCGTCATCCTCATCCTCATAGGTCAAATCCATTAGATCATCCAGAGTCAGGCCACGTGCCTCCAGAGACTCTTTCTCGACATAGATCTGATTCACATCGTAATCACCCAGTGCATTATAAGTAGGTGAGAAGTTTTTCATCCCTGACGCCTCGGCATTCTGACCTTTTTTGATCTGAAATACACCATCATCCATAAAAATCAGTCTCACATCCTGATCAAAAGCTGCGCCAATCAGAACGACTTCCAGTGACTCCAATGCATACACAGTACCGTAAGGTGCCTTACGATTGACGTAGAGAAACTTTTTAATTTCAGACATCTGTTTTTCTCCTAAAATTCTCTTGGTTAATCGCCAAAGACAACCAGACGATCTGCCTGGATACCCGCCTCAATCAGCTGCCCCAGACCAGATATGCGGAACCCATCCATGATATTGGTCGCATCCTTGCCATTCCGCTCTGCCTCACCATCATCTACAATGCCGCGACGCTGTGCTGCTGCGACACAGATCACCAGATCAAGATCATGCTCTTTAGCCAGATCACTCCAGCGCTGCTGGACATTACGATCATCCTGAGGTGGACTTGCCAGTCGAGTACCGTTATTCACCCCATCGTGGTAGAAGAAAACACGAAAGATTTCGTGCCCTTTCTCCAGGGCGGACTTTACAAAGTGATAGGCGCTATCCGAAGACTGATGCTGATAAGGCCCCTCATTAACCTGAATTGAAATTTTCATCTCGACACTCCTTAGAAGCGGATATGAGCAGAGTTGTTCAGGCTTGCACGGGCACCACGCCAAGTATCAATATGGTACTTGGTAAACGGCAGGCCGGTCTTCTCGAAGAAGGTTGGCCAGCCAATTCTCTCAGCCCACTCTCCCATACGCTCCCAATCCTTCGCATCTTCCTTATAGACCTTCAGGATCTTCAGAACAACCTCGGAAACCTCTGTCCAGCGCGGTGGATTATTAGGGATACCCGCAGCAACCAGCTTATGGAAACTTGGCTTACTACGTGCGTTGGAGTGCTTGCCTCCCACCCAGATCGCTAACTTGGAGTGCTCTGGATCATTGATCAACATTGGAGGACAGGGAGGGAAACATGCGCCACAGCAGACACACTTCTTCTCATCCACCTCCAGTGAAGGTTTACCATTCACCATCGCCGGGCGAATCGCCGCAACCGGGCAACGAGCAACCACAGTAGGACGCTCACAGACACCCGAAACCAGATCATGGTTGATCTTGGGGGGCTTGGTGTGTTGGATATTGATCGCAATATCCCCCTGACCACCACAGTTAATCTGGCAGCAAGATGAGGTAATCTTCACCCGGTTAGGCATCTCTTCATGGGTGAACTCTTCGTAAAGGTCATCCATCAGTGCTTTTACTGCACCGGAGGCATCCGTGCCTGGAATATCACAGTGCATCCAGCCCTGAGTATGGGAGATACTGGTGATGGAAGGTCCAGT
>Ga0233428_1003513_pt1 | contig 13201 bp, 15 predicted proteins | sample SI_118_April2016_4_FD_179890 | JGI IMG/M metagenome (GOLD analysis project Ga0233428, IMG submission 179890) | Seawater microbial communities from Saanich Inlet, British Columbia, Canada - SI_118_April2016_120_MG | ecosystem: Environmental > Aquatic > Marine > Inlet | place: Canada: British... | reverse complement strand
CCTACCTGTGGAACAAACGTATTCCGTATTGGTGCAATGCCAAAAGAATAATCTAAAACAAATCCACAAGGCTCTTCTTTTTCAAAACCCATATAGGGTCAACTATACACTATTTTTCAGTGACTAAAACAGAATATGAGTCTCTACTCAAACGTATTCAAGATAAACTAGGTGACTCTGATAGTGAAACTGCAGCCAGATTTGAATTACCTGTAGTTGATGTAATGTGGGAAGGGCAAAAAACTTTCTTGCGTAACTTTTCAGAATTTCCAAAGATTCTTCGTAGAGATCCTCAAAAAGTTTTAAAATATCTCTCAAAAGAATTTGCAGTTCCAGCAGAAATGCAGGGAGATAAGGCAATGTTTGTTGGAAGAAGAGCACCTGATGATTTTACAAGATTGTTTCAAATTTATGTCAAGGATTACCTTGAATGTCATACATGTAGAAGTCCTGATACAAAAATTCTAAAAGAAAATCGTATTTCGTTTTTAATTTGTGAAGCATGTGGTGCAAAATCTACTCTAAAAGGTAAATATGCGTAATGCAATTTGCAGTACGAGTTAGTAATTATCAAAAAAAAGTAATGTTAAACATTTGTGATGCTGAGTTATTAGGTAAAAAAATCACTCAAGATGATTTAACAATGCACATTAGTGAAAGCTATTACGGAGAAAGATTTGTTGATGAGGAAGAAGCAGAATCTTTATTGAAAACTTCATCAATAATTAATATGGCTGGAGCAGAAACTGTTTCTTTATCAATAAAACTTGGTGTGGGTTCTGAAAATGGAATTAAAAAAGTTTCTGGAGTTCCTTTTTTGATTATTTTTAATATGTAGATGTTATTTGATTATAATTTTGCACCAATTTTTTATTCAAAGAGAAATCTCTTTTATCTAGTGGAGGTATTCTAGTTTAATGACAGATATTATTAGTAGAAAATTAGAATCTAAAATTGATAATCAACTAAATTCAAAACGAAAACGAAAACATTTGGAAGACGGTTTTAAAAAAGGCAAAGTAATCAATGAAGTTTTAGACAAACGTACTGTAATGACACTTTACAAAATGATTACAGATCATATTATTGCATATGTTAATGGAACTGTGAGTGCCGGAAAAGAATCAGTTCTTTTTTGGGGTGTTGATGAAAATGATGAAAATGTTGCATTGAAAATTTATTTGATTAGCACTTCAAATTTTAAAAAACGTGAACCATACATTTTAGGTGATCCTAGATTTGCACATCTAAAAAAAGGTACAAAGAATCTTGTTTATTTATGGGCAAAAAAAGAATATCGAAATTTAACTCAATGTTATGATGCTGGAATTCCAGTTCCTAGACCAAGATATGTCACAAATAATGTACTTGCAATGGATTTTGTGGGTGAAAACGGTGCTCCTGCCAAACAATTACTGACATCTGAAGTAGATGAAAATGATTACACCCAGGCAATTTCAATTCTAAAAGATCTTTATCAAAAAGCCAAATTAGTTCATGGTGATTTTTCAGAATATAATATTTTTAAAACTGAGAATGGTTTGGTGGTTTTTGATCTTGGTTCTGCAGTTGATCTTAGACATCCAAATTCTCATGAATTTCTTAAAAGAGATATTAATAACATTGCAAGATTCTTCACTAAAAGGAGAGTTCCTGTTGAAGATTCAAAAAAATTATTTGAGGAAATTACAAAATGAGCTATGAGAAAGTAATCCGTATTCCAAATGATCGAATAGCTGTTTTAATTGGAAAATCAGGTTCTGTAAAATCTAAAATTGAAGAATTATGTTTTGTTTCTCTGGATATTGATGGTGAAACTGGGGAAGTTGTAATAAAATCAATTGGTGATGTTGAAAATATGCAACCATTCAAAGCAATGGAAATTGTTACTGCAATTGGTAGAGGGTTTTCACCTGAAAATGCTTTGACTTTGTTGAAAGGTGAAAATACACTGCATGTAATTGATCTAAGAGAGTTTGCTGGAAAATCTACTGCAAATATTGAAAGGATAAAAGGGAGAATTATTGGAGAAGGTGGGAGAGCTAGACGAAACATGGAAAATCTTAGTAGTACACATATCTCAGTTTATGGGAGAACCGTTTCAATTATTGGTGATGCAAGTAAATTACGATTAACAGTTGATGCAATATCTGCAATTTCTAGTGGAGGTATGCATGGTGCAGTTTATGATAAATTAGAAGCTGCAAATAGAAGAACCAAAAAAGAAAAAATGCAATTATGGGAAGATCAAGATGTCTTCTATTAAGGAAAAATTTAATCAAATTTCACCTAGTGAATTCTTTTACAGTAATCGTGATTTAGCTGGATTTAGTAATCCTACCCGTTCCCTTTACACTGCAGTTAGAGAATTTGTTGAAAATGCATTAGATGCATGTGATCAAAAAGGAATTCTTCCAGATGTTCATTTAACAATCAAGGCTGTAGATCCTGAAAAATCTGATCCTAAACCCTATATTTTGACTGTAAAAGATAATGGTCCTGGAATCGATGCAGAGCATATTCCACTTGCTTTTGGAACTGTACTTTATGGTTCAAAATTTGGACTAAAACAAGCTAGAGGAATGTTTGGTCTTGGTGCAACTATGGCAATTTTGTATGGACAAATTACAACAAACAAACCAGTAACTGTAAAGAGTTGTGCAGATGGACAAACCCAAAATCAGTTTGAGATATTATTAGATATTCAAAAAAATAAACCAGTAATTGTAAAACACACAACAAAAGACGCTGCAAAAAAAGGACTCTCTGTTAGTATTTGTTTAGAAGGTGATTATTCTAAAGCAGGAAATAAAATTAGAGATTATGTGTATGAAACTTCTTTGATCACTCCTTATGCATCAATTACTTTTGATGATCCTAAAGGACAAAAATTCAGTCATCCTAGATTTGTAAAAGAAATTCCTCCACCTCCAACAATAATTCGACCACACCCTCATGGAATTGATGTAGAGAGAATTAGACGAATGATTGTTGAATCACAATTTGAAATCCCAACTATAGATGATGCAATGATTGAAAAAGTTAGAAAAGATTTAGGATTATCAAAGAAAACTCTTAGTTTTACATCCATCATGGATAAAGCAAAGAAAAAATGGAAAAATCTTTCACGACAAGTTAGAGTGGTAATTGCTTTGATGTCTTTTCTAAAAATGGATTTTGAAAAACTAAACAAGATTAGAATCGAAGACCTTGATATCCCAAACAAAAAATTATTTTATTGGGATTTTGGTGATTCCCAATCAAAATCAGTTGATATGGATCCTGATAGTCAATATTACAAACAATTAACCAACACTGTTCAAGGTGAACCTCTTACTACATTTTTAACAAAAAGATTTCAAAGAATTGGTCCTACAACTGCTGTTAAATTTGCAGAATTTGCAAAATTCAAACCTGAAAAACGAATGGGTACTCTAACAAATCAGGAACTAGTCAATCTTAGTGATGCTCTTCAGAAATTTGAAGACTTTATGGCACCTGATTCTAGTTGTTTGGCCCCCTTAGGTGCAGAACCATTAGAAAAAGGAATCAAAAAATTCTTCAATCCTGACTTTACTGCTGTAGTTCAACGTCCAGCTTCAGCATATTCTGGATTTCCTTTCATTATTGAGATGGGTATTGCTTATGGTGGTGATATAAAATCTGGAGGACCGCATGTTTATCGATATGCTAATAGAATTCCTTTACTTTATGATGAGGGAAGTGATGTAGTTTTAAAAGTTGTACATGATACTGATTGGGGTAGATACAAAATAAAAGGTGAGCCTCCTTTCATTATCGTTTCTCATATTTGCTCTACTAGAATTCCATACAAAACTGCAGGAAAAGAAAATGTTGCAGATAGACAAGAAATAGAACGAGAATTAAGATTGGCATTACAATTCTTGTCACGAAAACTAGCATCATTTATGTCTAAAAGAGGTCAAGCTGAAATGGCAAAAAAGAGAGCAAACCTTTATGCAAAATATATTCCAATGATTGCAGAATTTTGTACAGAACTTGCAGGAAAGAAAAAAGAACCAAACTTCCAAAAAATATTAGATGCTGAAATAGCTGCTCAACCAAAATTAATCCCGGAGGAAAATAATATTGAAAACAAGTAAAGCAAAAGAAAAAAATAGAATTAAAGAACTAAGCAAGAAAGCTGATGAAAAACAAAAGAATGTTCTTGAGATGCTTAAAGTTCATGGTGCAAAAATATATGATGATTTAGATGATGGACAATTTCCAAAATTCTCTATTCCTAGTAGATCTGTAAGTAACATTGTTTATGATAAAAAATTAAGACAATACATCTTAGGTAGCAATGCTGCTTTGAGAAGTTCAAGAAATTCTGCTCAATTAAGATCATTTACTCAATTAATGTGGTTGGCATTTTTTGCAAATAGATTAACAAAGGAAAAAAAATCATCTACCCTGAGAGATGTTTATTATTCTTCTCAGGCATTTGGTGTAGAATTTGAAGACCAAGGTGAATCTGATAATATCATTGTAGATTTAGAAGCAGTAACTTCTAGAGCTAGAGAAGATTTCCACATATTTCCTGAAGAGAGAAGCTCAATTTTTGGTGATTTGAATATTGAATATACAATTCCTGGATATGAGGGAAAAACTATGAATTTATCAAACCATCCTGATGGTTATTCCATTGGTCCTAGTTTGACTACTGCTGAATTAGTTGATACAAGTGCAGAAATTGTAATTGCTATTGAAAAAGGTGGTCTTTTTACAAGATTTGTTGAAGAACAAGTTGATAAGAAATTCAAATCTATAATTATCAATACTGGTGGACAAGCTCCTCGTTCAACTAGAACTTTGTTAAAAAGACTTCATGATGAAATGAAATTACCTGTAATTGTTCTTACTGATGGAGATGTGTATGGAGAACATATTGCAATGGTTATAAAATCTGGTTCTGCAAATGCTGCACATCTTAGAGAATTAACTGTCCCTGATGCAAAATGGGTTGGAGTTTGGGCTACTGATATTGAAAAATACAAGTTACCTACAATCCCAATGACTGAATCTGATATTAAGAGATGCTATGATCTTCAAAAAGATCCTAGATATCAAGATGGAGTTTGGAAAAAAGAACTCGATGTATTTTTAAAAATTAAACGTAAAGCAGAACTGGAGGCTTTCTCAAAATATGGCCTTACTAACATTACTGACAAATATTTACCACAAAAATTAGAACTAGCAAAAAGTCTTTAATTATTTTATTCGTAGTGTCAAAACACCATTTCTATATTTAAAATCAAATATTTGCATACTCTTTGCATCCTCCATTGGAATTTCTTTTGAAAACCCCATTGTTCCACGGATGTATAGTATTCCTTCAACCAGTCTTACTGCGATTTTATCTTCAGGACCTGGTACTTCTGCTACAAACACATATTCTTCCTCTCCTTTGATTAAATCATATACCCAATTTTTTGTCTCTTGTTCTCGTGCTTGGGTATATAGTGGTTTTTGATCTTTTGTCATTTTCTTTAAAACTCTAACCCAAAAAATCATTGTAATTGCTGCACCACCAATTAAAATAAAACTTGTATACCCTGAATCTGTTCGCTGTGTCATCATATAGATAATCCCTAAAAATAAAATTACAATTATTGGTATTACAAAATTAAGTGACTGTTCATTTGAATATGCTCCTTTGTAATTTGACAAGCAGTAAAAATTTAGTTTTACCAAATATAAAGTATCTTTGAAAATCCTTCTCATCTAGATGATTGATTCTTTAAAAATTTCTAAAAAACTATGTCAAAAAGTAGTCATAGATCATGTTTTATTTAATTAAAATTTATTTTAAAAATGATGGATTCCTCAAAACTTGAAAATGATCTTGTTTCTGAACTGAAATTATCTAATTTACAGGCTAAAGTGTATCTACTTGTCACCTGCTATGGGAAAATGTCCTCTGAAATTATTTCTCAGAAATTAAAGATTTCTTTAGATAATGCACAAAATACATCAAAAGATCTTATGACTTTGGGGGCTTTCATAGATATCACTGAATCTGAATTTGAGGCAATGCATCCTAGATTTACTGCAGTTAACATGTATCGACGAATGTGTGAGCGAGAAAATATTGAATTTAAACGAAATAAAATTGTAGATAGTATTGGTGTAATTTTAGAAAAACCATATGAGGATGCAAGAACTAAATAATGCTAAAATTGGTGAACAGCATTGAATATTGATACTGAAACATGTAAGCATCAGCCAGTCTATTTTGGTGTGATAAACATCAACATCGATGAAAAAACAATTGGTTCAGTTGATGTATGGCGTTGTGGTGTATGTAAGAAGAAATTCTGTGAAGAAAAGCAACTTGGAATTGAAGAACTAGCTGATTTAGTCGGGATGCCAAAAATTGATGCTGATGCAAGGTGGGCAGTAACTGTATGTAAATTACAACAAGGAAAATACAAATGGAAATTAGTTAAACTCAAAGAAAATGGAGAAATCAAACATGAATGCTTGGATGAACAAGTAATCCCATTAAAAATAAATGATTACAAAATTGAAGATGATAAACATTGGAGCTTTTTGATTGATGACAATGTTAACAAGGCTGTAGAAATTTAATCTCAAAAATGGATCTTAAAGTTCACATTAATAATATTCATGGAAGCCAAATGGCTGCAAAGATTACTGGCAAATTTACTATTGATAATAATGATTTTCGTTTCACTGCTATTGCTTTTGGCCGAATAGGTGGACAAAATGTTGGTGCAAAACTTTCTAAAACAACTGAAACAGAATTAAAAAAATTAGGCTATGATATAGATGAGGTCATAATGACTCTACAAAATAATTTACTTCAAGGGGATTTGACTTTACCTGAGGGTCTCAAAAAAGAATCCTTTGTTGATGACTAGAATTCGGCTTCTGATAGTGCTTTTTCACAAGAACAGTTTCTATTTTTAGGAATTTTATCAATTAATTCTGTTAGAATTTTTTTTGTAATTTCTACATTTTTTGAAAGTGTTGCTAAAACTTCTTTGGCTGTAACTGGTTTATCTGCCCATACATCATAATCTGTAACTGTTGAAATTGATGCATAACACATTTGTGCCTCTCTTGCTAGTTGACATTCTGGAACAAGTGTCATTCCGATAATATCTGCACCAGTTGTTCTGTAAAATTTTGACTCAGCTTTAGTTGAAAATCTTGGACCTTCAATGCAGACATATGTACAATCTTTATGAATTTCTATTCCTTGATTGTCTGTCACTTGAATAATTGATGATTGTAATTCTGGGCAAAAAGGATCTGCTACTGAAATGTGAATTACTCTGCCATTTTCTGAAAATGAACCATCTCTTGATTTTGTAAAATCTAAAAACTGTGATGGTAATGCAAAATGGCCTGGTGCTAATTCTTCTTTTAGACTTCCAACTGCTGATGGTGCAATGATTCTTGTAACTCCTAATTCCTTGAATGCCCAAATATTTGCTTTAAAATTAATCATATGTGGAGGAATTGTATGTTTTTTTCCGTGTCTTGGAAGAAATGCAATCTTTCTTCCTTTGAATGTTCCAACAGTAATTGTATCTGATGGTTTCCCATACGGTGTATCGATATCTACTTCTTGTGAATTTTCAAGTAATCCTGAATCATAAATTCCAGTTCCTCCAAAAATTCCAATCTCAACATCTTTTTCCATTAGTATTTCACCAATGACTTACAATTGTATTTGCTAATTCCTTTAATTCCATCAAGATCAACTAATTCAATTATGAATGCAAAACCTGTGATCTTTCCACCAACTTTTTCAATTAATTTTGCAGATGCTTTTGCTGTGCCTCCAGTTGCAAGTAAATCATCACAAATGAGGATTTTTTCTCCTTCTTTGATGATATCTTTTTGAATTTCAATTGTATCTTTTCCATATTCAATTGTATATGCTAATTTTGTAGTTTTTCCTGGTAATTTACCGGCCTTTCTAATCATTACCATTCCTTTGTTGTATCTTGAGGCTAGAATTGATGCTAAAATGAATCCTCTTGATTCGATTCCTGCAAATACATCGATGTCTTTTGGATGAAATTTTTTTGCAAATTCATCTGCAATAAATGATAAAGCTGATGGATCTTTCAAAATTGGACTAAAATCTCTAAATAAAATTCCTTTTTTAGGGAAATTTGGATAATCTGCAATTTTTTCTTTAAGATTCATGAAAATTAAAATAATTTAGTAAATAAAATTGTTTAAAATTAATCTAATGCAAAAGTGCCATTTACAGAATTAAATGCATCTGATGCCGTAATAGTATATGTTCCAGGTTCTGTATGTTCCGGAATTAACCATGGTAAATTAACATCTCCTTGATCTGATGCTACAAATGATAATGTTTCAATAATCTCTCCATCACTTGCAATGATTTTAAATTCTACTGTTTGTTTGGCGCCAACCACTTTGATTAATACTGATTTTCCAAGATATGATGTACTTGGATCATCTATATCTTCAACTGATACCATCATTCCTTCTTCTAATGTAGCCAAAACCTCAATCTCTATGGTGTCGAAATTTGAACCACTTTTTGCATTGAATTGCCAAATTCCATGCACTGCATCAGATGGAATTCTAAAAGTACTATCTGATATTTTTCCATTTTTATCTGAAAATGTTTCTTTTTCTTTAATGATATTTCCGTCTGAATCCATTAATGCTACTGTTAGTAAAACATTCTCTGCTGTATCACCTAAAAGCAAAATCGAATCGCCTGGTAGGTATCCTTCTTTTGTAGTATTGATTTTAATTTCTCCTGAACCTGTTTGTAACCCTACTGTGAATACCTCTGTACTTTGAGCACTACCTTTACTGATTACTGCAGTATACACTCCAGATGGATAATCCGTTAAATCAAGCTCATAATTTTCCCTACCATCTGGTTGTAATGTAATTGATATGCCATTTCCTATTGGTTTGTCTGATGGATCTATTACCAATAAACTAACAATTTCTGATGCTTTACCTGTTAGTGATATGTATGCAATATCTCCTGCTTTGTAATTCAGACTGTCAAATTCTAAATTAACTGGAATTGTGGGTAGTTGACCTATTCCTGTAAAAATAAACTCTTTTTCTTTATCTTGTGTTGCAATAATTGTGTATGTTCCTTTAGCAGAAACTTGTTCTGTTTGATATTCAAAATTTACAAATCCTGCTTCATCAACATGGAAAATATCTGCAAAAATTTCTTTTCCAATTGGATCCTCTATGATTATTTCAATTGTTTTATTTGGTAATGCTGTTCCATTAAACTTCATTATTTCTCCTTGATCAAATTTCAAACTAGAAGGTGTTATGACTATAATTTTATCTGATTCTACTGTCCATTGTTTTAGGATATTCTGTCTACCGTCTGAAATCGTTGCACTGTACTTTCCAAATGGTATGTCTGCTGGAATAATGACTGGTTCCTCTAATTTCCAATTACCTTTACTATCTATTTCTCCAGTTCTGGTGACAAAAATTTCCCCATCTTCATTTGTTACAGTTGATGTAATTGCACTACCGGGTTCACCTGTTCCAAATATTTCTAAAAAGTCTCCTCTGTGGACAATATTTGGAATTCCTTGAATTGTTAGTTTAACTATTTCTGACTCTGGAATTCTATCTTCAATTTTTTCAATTCTAAGACTAATTTTTTCCTCTTCACCTTCTTTGTCTTTTATTTTGAAATCAACTCTCCCATCTTTTTGTTCTTGAGGAATTTTCATTGTAGTCATAAAGTAACCATTCTTGTCTGTAGTGAAACTACCAATTTTTGTAGAATCAATGTAAAAATCAAATTCTTGTGAACCTCCAAATTTATCACCTGTTACTCTAATTGATGAGCCTACGTTTGGTTTCTCTGGAACAATTCGAAATACTGATTCAGAATTTATTCCTGCTTGTGATTTTTCTGTCTCCTCTTCCTCACTTGTACTTGTAAGAACATCTGGTATTCCTGTTGACAATACCATTCCTGTATCTATCTGGTTGTCTTTTTTATCTAATGTCTTCCAATTAATTGCTGGATTTGATTTATCTGTTTTAACTCCAAACTTTGCAGCTTCTCCTGGCTTGATTGATTCTGATGATGTAAAAATTACAACACCTACTGGAGTTTTTTCTCCAACCCAACCTTTTTCTGTTTTAAAAGATTGAAAAGTAAAATCACTTCCTAACCAAATTCTAAAAGTATTGACATTTTCATTTGAATTATTTTCAACTGTAATGATTGTTGTTTCTTCTAATGAAAAACTTTTGACATTTACTTCTGCACCGTACACGTTAGTTGGAATTGTCATTAGAGTTATTGAAAATAATAATATTATTGATAGGAAAATTCCTTTGGTAGAAAATTTGTTCATTTTATGATATCACTCCATTCTCCTTTTGGAATTTTTTTATTTTTTAGTTTAGTGTTATTCATGAGAAACCTTCATTAATCTTAAATTTTGGCCTTTTGAAATTTATCTAAATCAGGTTTTGTGTTTACATTTTGATATTGTCTGATTCTTTCAGCAATTAATCTGTATAATGATCTAAACTGATCTTTGGTTTTATCTGATAGAAAATTAGTTTCTTCAATTGCAATTTTTTCACAAATATATCTGGTAATTTCTTCATTGTCAAATTCTCCCCAATCATCATCTCTGTGCTCTTGCCATATTTTCTTTAATTTCTCAAGATTTCCTTTTCCTTCTGTTGATTCCATATCTTGAGGTGAAATGTTTGAGAATCCCTCTTGTCTTAACTTGATTTCATATGTTTGGTTTACTGGGTGTAGATAATCTTCTAGAGCAATATAATCTTCAATTGATTCTAATTTTTTCCCTTCCCTTTCAAAGAATATGGTTTGGATGGATGAAAATTCATTTGAGACTAGTTGGGCTGAGATTTGCTTGGATTCATCTGTATTATCTAATAATACGAACGTTTTGTACCCATGATTTCTATAAAAAATTGCTAAAGGTAATACTGAATTTTTGTTATATGCTGCAATGATGTTTAATGGATTCATTGAGATATTTGGATCTTTTAAGAATTTATCAAATGCATTAAGATACATTGCATCAGACATTGTCTCCACAATTATTACTGGTCTGGAATTTGTTCCAATCTCTCTATCTACAATAGATTCTACTTGACCTCTAGATAATCCGTACAAGATTGGAGTTAATGTTTTATCATCTGCATTCCAATAATCATAAAATATTCTACTAAGATGTTTTCTCTTATCTAACTCTACAACAAGTAAATTTCCTGGAGTATAATCAAATATCATAAATGGTGAATGTGTTGCATACAAAACTTGGTTCGATCCTGCCAAATTTTTGAGTAAATCTGAAATTCCCATTTGTTGAGTTGGATGGAGATTTCTTGCTGGTTCATCTAAAAGTAAAATTGCTTCTTTTAATTCTGATCTTTGTGTTTCAGCTGCAAAGTTTACAATAAATGAAAATGTCCACTTGAATCCCTCAGCTCGTCTATTGAGTAACCCTGTGTTTGTAATTGTTCCATCTTTGTGAACATCTGAAATTACAACACTCATGATATTTCCAGGATTATATCTCAAGTCTACATGAATAGGATCTCCCTTCCATGCTGGATTTAATTTACTAGTTAATCTATTACTGGCTGCATTGAGGAGTTTGATACATTTTGAAGGACTAGTTTTTACTTCATCTAATTCTTTAATGTCTAATTCTGCTAAATAAAATAAATTCCTTACAGTTTCTGCCTTGTCAAATTCTTCAACAAATTCTATTGAATCTGCTCTATCTCCTTTTTCTTCTCTGAGGTATTCGTTGAGATTAATGTTACCATAAATTTTTTTGTAATCTGAAAAATAAACAAATCTTGGATGTAATTCTGATGCAATAAAATTTTGCAATGCTGATTTTTCACTTTCACCACTTAGAAGATTTGAAAATTGATTACCTGGACTTTCATAGATTTTTTCCCATTCCTCAATTACACTTGGTTCTTGGATGGCAATAACATGGAATTGGTTACTAAATTCAGCCATCCCACTATCAAATACTTCTTGATTCCTTGGAACTGATTCATCAAAAAATTTTGTATCCACCTGAATTCTAAGATGATTGGGTATTGTATCTAAAAATTCAATTATTTGTTTTGAAAAATTTTCCCATGAATTAAGTCCCTTATTTTTTTCCTCACTTAGTTCAATATCTTCAAATTCATACTGAACTTTTTGATCTCGATTTGTTCTAAATAATTTTATTTTTTTTATATCAGGTAAACTTGGAAATTTTTCTTTCAAAATTTCTCTTTCATATTGACTTAAATCAAAATCCCCTTCTGCTAATTTAATTTCATCTTTGAGTTCTTCATTCATTTCATCACAAAGATCTAACTCTGAAACTTGCTCATCTTTATTTAATAATGTCAATGCTTGAAGGATGGTTGTTTTCCCACTTTCATTTCTTCCAACAAAAGCTGCCAAATCACCCACTGTAATTTCTCCAGAATCATGAATGCATCGATATGCTCTGACTCTGAATTTTCTAAGTCGCATCTAGCGATATTTAGTTGGCTACGATTTAACTTATTCGTCAGATTGATCTTGAGTTTCCAAATTTTGCTAAATAGATATAAGGGAATTGAAGATTTTAAAACAAAATGGTTACCAAGAAAGTTTTTCTTGTATTTGGCTTACCAGTAATTCTTTCAATTATTTTCGGCTCTGCCGTAATGAGTAATATCCTTCAAGAACCGAATCGAGAATTAAACATGTGGCCAATGTCTTTTTCTGAAGGTTCATCCCATAACGCTTTGATTGAAATTGTTGGGTTATCAAACCAATATTCTACTTCTGAACCAGTAGATATCAAAATCAATGTAAATGATAATTCTTTTGAATGTGGGGATCTATACATCACGATATTTTCTTCTGGAAAAAATGTAGTTACTCAAAGTGGATATTTTGAGCAATGCTTTGAGCAAGGAAATTATTTACTTCCAATTGGGGACACATTTTCAGAAATAATTGATGCTCCTGGTTCTTATGAAATTGTAGCAGAAATGGTTTCCAAAGAATTAAAGAACATATCAATAAGAGGAATATTTACTGTTAAATAGGAATGATTGATTGTATGATAAATAAGAAATTAGTATTAAAAAATGAGGTAATTTGATGGCAAAGAAAAAA